>Ga0302279_10000044_pt1 | contig 167032 bp, 146 predicted proteins | sample III_Bog_N3_3_FD_194541 | JGI IMG/M metagenome (GOLD analysis project Ga0302279, IMG submission 194541) | Peat permafrost microbial communities from Stordalen Mire near Abisko, Sweden - III_Bog_N3_3 | ecosystem: Environmental > Terrestrial > Soil > Wetlands > Peat | place: Sweden: Abisko... | reverse complement strand
CTATCGAGTTTCTGAAACGGCAACTGGTTGTCTTGCATGGTCGGGGTCCTCACAAAGCGAAGCGAGGACCCCGACCGGGCAAGACCACGAGCCCCGAGAGAAACGAAGCGATCCTGCGACCGGAGTGACAGCCCCGCTGGCACGAGGACGCTCAATGAGCCCGGTCGCGGTCGGGGTCGGGGTCGGGGTCGGGGTCGGGGTCGGGGTCGGGGTCGGGGTCGGGGTCGGGGTCGGGGTCGGGGTCGGGGTCGCGGTCGCGGTCGCGGTCGCGGTCGCGTTCGAGGTCGCCTTCGAGGTCGCCTTCGAGGTCGCCTTCGCGGTCGCATTCGAGGTCGCCTTCGAGGTCGCCTTCGAGGTCGCATTCGATGTCCTCACCGCGCACGCCCCAGCTCCAAAGCCCCCGCACGAGCCTACAGCTCCACCTTCAGCCTCACCTCCCGCCCGTCTCCCCCCTTCATCTCCACCGCATCCCCGCCCCACGGCGCCCGGACCCGCAGCCGGTACGTCCCCGCCCGCAGCGGATACGGCGTGATCCTCCACGGAGCAGCCACCCCGGGCGGAGCCTCCAGATGCTCCGTGCGCGTCGTGGTCGCCTTCCCCGTGTACGTCGCGTGCGCGACTCCGTGCGGCGGGATCATGACGTACGCACGCCGCGCGTCGTTCGTCGCGATGGGGCTCCCGGGCGCGTTCGGCCCCCGGACGAGCGCACCTCCTTCCGACGGATCGAGCGGCGGAAGCGCCGTCGCCTCCGCGATGAAGCCCCAGTCATGGCCCACGACCATTGCGATCTCCGCCGGCGTCGCCGCCGAGTTCGTGACGGTGATGGTCACGCCAAAGACCCCGTCCGGCGTCGCGTGAAGCTCACGCGGCGCCATCGCGTAGGTGAGCTTGCCGCCGCGCGTGCCGCTCGCCGAGTCGTGAGCGATGGCCTGCCAGCGAGTGTCTTCGCGCGGAAGGCTGCATGCGCGGTCCGTGAACGCCCGGTCGAGATCGAGGTCGGCCCCCGTGCAAGAGGCGAGGTCGAACGCCGGCGGCGACGCGGAGGGCAGCGGAGCCGGCGACGCAGCGGAAGCAGGTGGCGGGGGAGGAGCGGCGGCGGAGACCGCGGTCGCTTGAGGAGCGCTCTCCGGGCTCCGGCACGCGACGAGAAGCGCGATCGAGAGCCAGCGAAGGACCGTCATCGTGACGCCAGTCTACGCCGCCCTGCGCGTGCGCGTGATATGCGGAACCACCGATGAAGACCTTCGTGCTCCTCGCATGGCTCGTCGCTGGCACCGCAGCTTGCACCCTCAGCCGCGGGAATCCTGCCTTCGCCGGCCGCACCTACTGCGGCGACGAGGACGCGTGCGCCGCCGCTTGCTCGGGCAGCGATCCGCGCGCCTGCGGCTACATCGCGCAGTCCGTCGCGGGGCTCGGGCCGACCTCGCAGCGGAGCGGCGAAAAGCTCGTCTTCTACGCGACCAGAGGATGCGCCGGGGGCGACGGACGGAGCTGCCACACGCTCGGCTACGCGTACTTCTCCGGCGTGGGGGTCCGGCAGGACTTCGCGAAGGCTGCCGAGTACAACGAGCGAGCGTGCAACGTGGGGTGGGGGCCAGGCTGCGATGCCCTCGGCTCCGCCTACTACCTGGGGCGCGGCGTCGCGAAGGACGTGAGCCGCGCCGGCGTGCTCTTCGAGAAGGCGTGCGACACCGGCTTCGCGCAAGGGTGTGCCTCGCTCGCCTTCGCCGCGCCGGACGGGATGGTGCCCGAAAGCCGCGCGGCCCGCGCGCTGCCGCTGCTCGTCCACGACTGCGACCCGCACATCGATCCGCTCGTCCGGATCTGCACGATCGCGGGCAGGATGTACGCCGCGGGCAGAGGCGCCCCCGCCGACCCCGTGCGCGCACGGACCCTCTTCGGCAAGGCTTGTGAACGAGGAGATCCGGACGCGTGCGACCTGATGCGTCGCTAGCGTGCAACTCTGCCCGGGGGCACTCCACCCCCTGGCGTGTGATCACGCCTTGACGTGGAAGTACCTCGCCGCCACCTGTCCACACGCGACGCAGGCCCCCCGCGCGACCTGGATCGTCCGCGCCCCGAGGCGAATCTCGCTCCACGCGAAGGGAGTCGCGGCGTCGCTCAGCGCCCCGCCGCAGGAGCAACGCGCCCGCGCCATCACCTTGTCCGCGCCTGCGCGACCGGCGACGTCGATCGCGGTCGGTGCGCTCTCGCCGGCGCCGATGCGCGCCCCACGTCGGTAGCGCCTTCGTCTCACGATGAAGCGCAGGCGACGAAGGGCCGCGACGAGCATGACGAGGAGCACGACGCCGAGGACTGCGCCGAGCGCGTACCAGTCCTCGCGCGTCCAGGGCTTGTCGACGTGAGGCTTCGCGGTTTCGGGGAGAGTCCACGCCAGGTCCTTCCTGATTGCATCGACGAGGTTCGCATAGGCGGGCACCGCGTCCGGCGCGATGGCGTGCGCGTCCGAGCGCAGCTCGAAGGTGAGGTGGAGCACCGAGCCCACGCGCTGGACGGTTCGCGTGTAGGTCAGCCAGGCGTTTCCGAGCTTCAGCGCGGGGAGCTCCGGCACCCTCCCGTCTCGAAAGTGGACGTCGATACTCTCCTTCGTGAAGATCGGCTGAACGTGAAGCGGTGACGTGCGCTTCCACCGACCGGGCGAAGAGAGCCGATCGCCCAGCGACGCGGCGTTGATGGCCGCCTTTCCGTCGCTCCAGAACCCCGGAATCGCGTAGCGCTCACGGATGACGAGCACGTTCGCCGCGACGTCGTCGGTGATGGAGATCTCTCCCACCGGACGCGCCGTGGGCTCCTCCGCCTTGTAGAATCTGAGGTACGTCTTCTGGATATCGGCGCGCGGGACCTCCTCCATCTCCTCGCGTCGCCTGTCGGCGTCCGCACCTCGAAACGTCGTCTCGACCTCGAGCGACGCCTCGTCGGGGCCTGGGCCGAGGCCGTAGACCGACGAGGTCTCGACCGTCGGCTCGGCGGGAGTGGCGACCGGGATGTCGTCGAGCTGCGTAGTACCTGCGGCGAGCACCAGCGCGACGCCGTAGGGGAGGGTGGAGCGCGCTTCCAGAGTGCCACTCTGATGCGAGATCGTCGGGTCGACGAAGTACGTGCGTCCGGCGATGCGTATGCGAACGACGGCGTGACCGAAGGCGAGCGGCCCCGGGATCTGCTCCTTCACCTCGGCTTCTTCGGTCGGGCTGACGAGCGCGACGTGCGCCTCGATGCCCAGCGCCCGGAGGAGCGCCACGAGGAGCAGGCTCTTGTCCTTACAGTCTCCGAAGCGCTGCGCGAGCACCTCGGGCGCCGTGTGGGGGAGGTGGGAGTGCTCGCCCGCCTCGACCCCGAGGTAGCGGATCTCCTTCTGCACGAAGTCGAGCGCCATCACGGCCTCGCCGAGCGCGTCCTTGTGGGCGCCGTGAATCTCGCGCACGCGAGCGTCGAGGAGGGGGCTGCTGCCCAGCTGCCGATCGAACAGCGTGACGCCCCACGCGGCGACCTCTGCCCAGTCCGCGAACTCGCTCATGTGGACCCGCGCGAACATCTCGTCCGACGCGTCCTCCGCGCCCGCGTCCACGTGCGCGGTGCCCGCGTCCACGTGCGCCGCAGGGAGGTTGCGCCATTCCCAGACGAGCTCGTGATCCGCGCCCACATCGCGCGCCGTGGGCGAGATCTTCGATCCCTCGATCGCCGTGCGCACGACGCGACCCGTCGCGGTGACGAGCCGGAGGCGGTGCCGCTCTGCGCGTAGCATGGAGAGGAGCGAGAACGACCGGACGAATCGCCCGCCGAAGACGGCGTTCTGGCCGCGCACCGAGTACTCGTAGTCGAGCGTATCGCCGACGCGAATGTCCGGGACGAGGAACACGTGCGTGATGCGGTCGTTGTAGGTGCGCTCGTCGCCGGTGTCGTTCTGCAGGGTACGAACGGTGGTGGCGCGAAGGACGTCGATGCGCTTGGTGCCGCGGACGATCTGGATCTTGTGGAGGACGAGCTCCTCGTACGAAGGGTCGATGGCGATCTCGACTTCGCCCGCGGTCTCGAGCCCCGTGATCGACAGGACTCGACGGATGCGGTGCACGTAGTGCTCGACCGTCGTCCCGACGCGAATCTGGTCGTCGACGAGCGCGTCCACCACCCCGCCGCGCACGCCGTCGGCGCCAGCTCCACGCGGGGCGACGCTGCCCTCCTCCGCCGGCGTGACCCACGAGGGGGCCGGCTCGAGGTGAAAGCTGCTCGCCATCGTCGTCGCGCGCGCCGGACGAGCGAGCAGGAGCACGAACGCGAGCGCAACCGCGAGGAGGAGGCCGAGCCGAGCGCTGCGACGCGAGAACGCGCACGAGAAGAGACGAGCGCTCTCTTCCTTCGTCGACGATCTCATTCGCAAGGTCCTTCGCAGGGGGCAAGCGCCATCCAGCCATCGCGCGCGTCGATCGTCTACCTGGGCCGCGCGCTCGGAACAAGTAGGGCGGCGGAAGCGCGTGGCGTCACGGGATTCCAGCTGCCCGCCACCGGGTCCCCGAGCTTCCTCGATGTCCCTTTCCCTTCGGATCTCTACCTCGACGCGACTGGCCACATCAGCGACACCTCCTTCGTCCTCGGCGGCCTTTCACCGCTCGACGGGTGAGGGACGTCGGCGAAGTGTCCAGAGCCCGCTCACGATCGACGGCAAGGCGAACCCGCCCAAGGACGTGGTGCAGATCGAGGCGCTCCGGGACGAGCTCGCCGCGTACACCGACGGACTCGAAGCGACCTCGAAGGCGACCTCGAAGGCGACCTCGAAGGCGACCTCGAAGGCGACCTCGAAGGCGACCTCGAAGGCGACCTCGAAGGCGACCTCGAAGGCGACCTCGCGCGATGTGTCAGGTCGTGCCAACTACCGGCGTCGTCATCACGTCGCGACGAAGCGTCGGCGTATTCCCCGTCAAGGAAGGCACAACACGCTGGCACTGTTCGTGCTCGAATGGTGTGCATGCGAACTGAAAGCTCTACGTGGAGAACCAGCGTCGTGGCTTCGCTTCTGGCGTGCACGAGCGTCCTTCATTGCGGCGGAAGTACGACGGGCTCGGGCTCCAGCAGCGGAACGGGGTCCGGAAGCGGGACCAGCACCGGGTCCACCACGCGGACCGGAAGCGGATCCAGCACGAGCGCGCAGCCAGAGGCCGGTACCGACGTCGGACCGTGCAGCGCGGACGGAACATGCCCCGAAGGCTCGACGTGCGGTTACCTCATCGGAAGCTGCTCGGCGACGGCCGAGTGCATCGAGCAAGGAGAGTCGACGTGCAACATCAGCCGCGTGTTCTGCGGATGCGGAGATGCAGGCGCGGTCTACGCGGGCTGCAGCAATTACGCCTCGGCGCCGACCGCGGGGAACCAGAACTGCGCCTTGCCTGGCATGGTGATCGCCGTGGACGCGGGAGATGACGCAGGCTTCCACCAGGGGCCCGCTCCCGACGGCGGATGACGGCGTGCGCGGCGCGAGCTCGCGCGAGGTCGCCTTCGAGGTCGCCTTCGAGGTCGCCTTCGAGGTCGCCTTCGAGGTCGCCGTCGAGGTCGCCTTCGAGGTCGCCGTCGAGGTCGCCGTCGAGGTCGCCGTCGAGGTCGCCGTCGAGGTCGCCTTCGAGGTCGCCGTCGAGGTCGCCGTCGAGGTCGGCGTCACGGCACGATGCGCTAGCATCGCCGGCCGTGACGCCCCCATCGCTCCCGCGCACCGTGCGCGTCGCAGCTCTCCTTGCGGTCACTGCGTGCGGCTCGAGGACCGGCCTCGACCTCGTCGAGATCTCGAGCCCCTCGCGAGACGCCAGCCTCCCGCGGGTCATCGACAGCGGCGTCGACGCCCGTCCGCACAAAGTCGACGCTGCGCTTCACGACACCGGCACCACCGTCGACGCCGAGGCGGGCGCGGACGCAGGGCGCTTCGTCATCTGTCCGTCCGCGATTCTCGCGGGGTCGCCGCTCCCGATGCTCGGAAACTGCTCCACACGCGACGGACGCGCGCGCGTGCTCGGGCCGACATCGCCTCATCTCACCTGGACGACCCCGGCGCCGGCGGCCCTAGCCATCGGCGGCTTCGTCGCGGCCGACGCGACGGGCGGCGTCTACCTGGCCGCAGCCCCGATCGAGGGGACCGCGCCGATCCCGACGTTCGGTCGCGTCGACGGCACGACGGGCAACGTGGACTGGTCGGTCGCGCTCCCGGCGTCGACGGTCGCATCGCTCTCTCCGTTCCTCGACCCGAGCGGCACCATCCTCGACGTCGCGAACACCGCGACGGGACCGGTCATCGAGGCGTTCGATCCCGCGACCGGTGCGGTCATGGGGACGCCGCTCGCCGCCTCGCTCGCCGACATCGGCATCCCCGCGGTCGGGTCGGAGGGGTCGCTCTACGTGCAGTACGTCACGGAGGTCGGCATGAGCTCGCAGCAGGGGATCGTCTCGCGGCTCCTGCCCGACCGCACCGTCGCGTGGACGACCAAGAACCTCTCGGTCGGACCGACCGCGTTCGGCGGGTTCCTCACGCTCGCCCTCGGGCATCGTGACGTCGTCGTCGCGGTGACGACCGACACGACCGGGTCGCTCTCGATCGTCTACGCGCTCTCATCCGAAACGGGCGCGACGATCTGGAGCACGGACATTCACGCCCAGGCCGTCAACGGCCCGGTGATCGGTCCCGACGGATCGATCGCGGTGGTCGCGCTCGACGCGGTCGACCCGAGCTCCGGGCTTCTCTACATCCTCGAGCCCACGGGCTCGGTCCGGGCGACGACGACGGTGCCGGGTCAGAACGTCTTCGCGATCGGCGTCGACGGCACGATCATCATCGGCGGGGAGGGGATGACCGCGGTGAGCGCGACAGGCACGATTCTCTGGACCAACACGGTCGGCCTCGTCCTCGGCGCCACGATCGACGCGGCAGGGACCGTCGTCGCCACCTTCGAGGGCTCCGTGTTCGGCTTCGACCTCTCGACGGGCGCGACGCTCTGGTCGCTCCAGCCGCCGGCGGTCCCGTCGGACAGCGGCCCGCCGTGCAGGGGCATCCAGAGCACGACGCTCACCAGCAGTGCCGGACTGGTCGGAATCGGGTGCGGCGTCCTCTTCGGCGCGAGCGACTGACGGTCGCTACGCCGCTCTCTTCGCGCGAGCTGCCGCCGTCTCGAGGAGGATCTTCTTTATCTTCAGCTTCGCCCGCGCCTCGATCTGGCGCGCCCGCTCGCGCGAGACGCCGAGCTCGCGACCGATCTGCGCGAGGCTCAGCTCCGTGACCTCGTCCGCCATCAACCGGGACTCGACGATGAACCGCTCGCGCGGGTCGAGCACGCGGATGGCGTCGCGAACCCGTACGGCAAGCTGCGCGGCCTGCTCGGCGCGCGAGAGCTCCTCCTCCGGAGACAGATAGCTCGACGCCATGGCCTCGACGAGCGTGCCGGTACCGTCGTCGTGCATCGGCGCGTCGAACGAGACATCGCGCGCGTCGAGCCGCTCCTCCATCACGCGAAGCTTCTCGACGGTGGTGCCGAACGTCGTCGCGAGGCGCTCGTCGACCTCGGCCGAATCGAAGCCTTGCCCGACGAGCGTCGCCTTCTCGCGACGCAGGCGGAAGAACAGCTTCGACCGCATCGGCCCCGAGCCGTTCCCCACCATGCTCGAGCCGCGGATGATGTGCTCCAGCATGAACGCACGGATCCAGTGCGCCGCGTACGTCACGAAGCGCGTCCCTCGATCCGGATCGAACTTTCGCGCCGCGACGAGGAGGCCGAGACTCCCCTCGGAGACCAGCTCCGCGACAGGGATGCGGTAGCGCCTGTACTTCACCGCGATCGCGACGACGTAGCGCAGGTTCGCCCGCGTCAGCCGGTCGAGGGCGGAAGTATCGCCCGCATCGCGCACGCGAACGGCGAGATCATGCTCTTCCTCCCGGCTGAGCCGAGGCACGGTCTGCACGAAGTTCAGATAACGCTGAACTCCGGCCGAGACAGCCGAGACATCCTGTCGCATGTCGACTCCGAGCGGAGCGTGCAGCGGCGTCACTTCGATGCCGTGAGCGCGTCCCAATGTGTTCCGATGTCGCAGCGCAGCAATGCGTTGCAACGTGGCTCGAAGCAATCTGTGAAAGTGCGCGGAGTTACGCGCGGTTAGCTGAAACTACAAGGGTGCCCACCCGCGAACCGCGACGAGCATTTACTAGAAGTGTGGTGGCTCGCCGTGAGACCAAGCGAGGCCGTCGGCGAGTCGCGCGGAGCGTACTTCCGTACGCGAGCACGCTCGAGGGCGATCGCGCAGGGATCAGGGCAAGACGCGGCGCTTCTAGGCGGAGAAGGAGGAGCCGCAGCCGCACGTGCCCTTGACGTTCGGGTTGTTGAACTTGAAGCCGGCGCCGTGCGCCCCCTCGACGTAGTCGATCTCGGTCGCTTCGAGGTACTGGAGGCTCATCGGGTCGACGTACAGCTTCACGCCGTTCGACTCGAACTCCTCGTCCATCTCGCCCAGCTTGTCCTCGAAGTAGAGGTCATAGCTGAACCCTGCGCAGCCGCCGCCCTTGACGCAAAGGCGCAGCCCCTGACCCTCGAGGGCCTCGGCGCTCGCGATTTCCTTCACTTTGACGGCTGCCTTCTCGGTGATCGTGATCATGGTGGCGGGGGCTCCTTGCGGCAATATACGTGCGATACCCCCGCTTGGCCAGGTGCGTAATCAAGATCGCACTTGGCCGTCGGGTCTATTTAGGCGGCAATCCAGCAACGTCAAGGGGTGGGTGGTGTGCGACGGGGAGCGCGGCGCTCCCCCGAACCCCCAGCCGGCCACCCCCCTTTACTCAACAAGCTCCGAGAGCGCGGGCGCTTCGGCGTCGTGGAGCGTGATGCCGAGGAGCTTCGCGACGGTTGGGGCGATGGCCAGCATCGAGACCTCGTGCAACGGGGGCCCCTGGCGGATCCCCGAGCCGGCTGCGACGAGCGACGCCGCCATGTCCGGCGTCCTCGGAGGGTAGCCGTGAGCCCCCTTGTCGGAGCTATGACCGACTGCCGGTCCCGTCAGCCCGACGTCGAACTCGTAGCCAGGCTGCGCCTCGAGCACGAAGCTCGCGCCGGGAAAGCCCCCCTCACGCTCCGACACTTCGGGACGATGCACCGCGCGGATGCCCGAGCGCGCGTCCGCCGCCGCGTCATCCAGCAGCCTCCCGACGCGCTCGCGGAGCACGGGGTCGTCCGGGTCCTTCAGATAGATCCCCGCGAGCCCGCCCCCCGCGAGCACCCCGGCTTGCCACCGCGTCACGGTGCCGGCAGGGCTTACGTCGATGAGTCCGGCCGCGCGAAGCAGCACCGCCGGCTTCACCACGCTGCTCACGGGCGCGAACCCGTGGTCGGAGACCACGATCACCGCGGTCCTCTTCGTGTCGCCCGCGGCGTCGACGGCGCGGACGACCCTGCCGAGCTCGGCGTCGATCTTCTCGAGCGTCGCGAGCGCCTGACGACTGCCTGGGCCGTACGCGTGCTGCGCGTCGTCGAGATCCGTGAAGTACACCAGCGTCAGGTCGTGGCGCCTCTCCCGAACGAGGAACTCGGCGGCGTTTCCGCGCTGGTGGTCGGTCCGGTGCTCCGCAGGGAGCGCGCCGTACTCGCGTTCGTAGGCGTCTGCGAGCCCCGGCGTCATCAGCGAGCGCAGGAGCGGGTCGTCGGCGTCGCACTTCGCCCGCCACATCTGCGGGAAGTTGTCGTCGATCGCAGCCCCGACGGTCACGGGCCAGTAGACCGACCCCGACGTCTTTCCCGCTCGGCGCGCCGCGGCCCAGAGCGTGTCGGCCTTGATGTCTTCGGCATACCAGCGCCAGCCCCCCTGGTTGCAGTAGGTCGGATCGAACACTCGGTTCGCGAGGATCCCGTGTCGACTCGGCCGCGCGCCCGTCACGAGCGTCGTGTGCGCCGGGTACGTGACGGTCGGCCACGTGCCGATCATCGCCTCCGCATAGCGACCGCGCGCCATGAGCGACCGGAGGTTCGGGATGGCCAGGTGATACGCGTCCGCGTGCGTGTAGTAGTCGGGCCGAAGACCGTCGATCGAGACGAGCACCACGTGCCGCGAGTCGCGAGGCTCGGCTGGCTCCGCAGGCAGGGGAGGGGAGTCGGGGGCCGGGGCGGGCGTCGAGGCGGCGACAGCCTCGTGCGTCGGAGGCACAGGGAGACACGCAGCCCGAGGTGCGGGTGGCCGGGGCTCGCAGGCAGTCGCCGTCGCGAGCAAGGCGAACGCCGAGAGAGCTCCGGCGAACCCGCAAGCACTGCGCGTCAGCGCTCCAGCCATGAACGGTTGTACCATGACGCGCTCGATGGCCTCGTCCGGACGCTCCGGACGATCCCGCGCGATCACACCCGCCGTTAGACCGTCCGCAGCGCTCGCCCGTCCAATGCCCATGCCCTCACGCCGTCTTCCAAGGTTCCTTCCCGCTCTTTCTCTCGTCCTCCTCGCGACCGGCACCGGCTGCAGCACGACGACGAGCTACGTCCACAGCGAGACCACGCTCGGGCGCGTCGTCGTCTACCGCAACGGCATCGCGTACTTCGAGCGTACGGCCGACGTGCAGGGCGATCGCCTGACGCTCAAGGTGCCGGCCGATCGCGTGGACGACTTCCTGAAGTCGCTCACCGTCGTCGACGCGAAGACCGGGCAGCCCGCGCCGGTGAGCTATCCGACGAAGCTGCCGTCGACCGAGACAGGCCTCATCGACATGAACATCGGCCTCCAGCCTGGCTCGTCGCACCAGCTGAAGCTGTCGTACGTGACCGAGGCGCCGTCCTGGAAGCCGAGCTACCGCGTCGTGCTCGGTCAGAACGGGAAGGTGGAGCTCGAGGCGTGGGCCATCGTCGACAACACGAGCGGCGAAGACTGGAAGAACGTGCGGCTGGGCGTCGGGTCGAGCTCTGCGCTGTCGTTCCGCTTCGACCTGCAGTCGGTGCGGCTCGTCGAGCGCGAGACGCTCCAGCAGCATGATCTGTTCGCGCTCGCTCCGCCGACCGGAGGAGCCACGTACGGGCGCGACTCGCTCCAGAAGAAGCTCATCGCCGACCTCGACGATCGCTCGCTCGAAGCCGCCGCGGCTGCGCCTCCGCCGCCGCCTCCGGCGTCTCCTGTGATGGTGACGGAGCTGAGCGCGAGCGGACGCCCGGGGGGCGCCCTCGGGGGTCTGTTCCGCGGGCACGCCTCGTCGGCGCCGAAGCCTTCGTCGAAGGCGGCGGCCTCTCCGCTCGTCCTGGCGGACCCATCACCGAGCGACGGCGTCGGGCGGATGGTGCAGTCGCTCAAGGGCTCGCAGGCGCAGGTCGTCGTCGAAGGCTTTGCGCGCGAGGACGACGGCGACAAGCAGGCCGCGAGCCTCGCGCGCGCCAACAAGCTGCGCGAGGAGCTGGTGCGTGGTGGGGTCAGCCCGAGCCAGATCGTCGCGGTCGGCAAGGGGGCGCAGGCAGGTCGTAACGGCGGAGCGCGTGTGGTCGAGGCTCCGGCGCAGCCAAAGGCGAAGGACGGCGACGAGAAGGCGGCGGCCGCGGCGAGCGCTGCGGCTCAGGGCGAGGCGATCGGGACGTCGAACTTCGAGTCGGGCAACGTCACGAGCGTCGATCGCGGGATGAGCGCGATGGTGTCGATCCTCAAGAAGGAGACCGAAGGCGAGGTCGTCTACCTCTACGACCCCGAGAGCGCGCGCGGCAACGGGCGCTTCCCGTTCCGCAGCGTCCACATGAAGAACCCGAGCGACTCGGCGCTCGAGACGGGGCCGGTCACGGTGTTCGGCGACGGACACTTCATCGGCGAAGGCATGGCCGAGCCGATCCCGGCGCGAGGCCACGCGTTCATCCCGTTCGCCCTCGATCGCCAGATCGTCGTCGACCAGAGCACGGGCGAGACCGACGAGATCGCGCGCATCATCACGGTCCAGCGCGGCGTCTTCTCGACCGAGGTGCAGCACAAGCGAAAGACGACCTTCTCGATGACCAACCGGCTCGACGAGCGGGCGACGGTCTACGTGCGGCACACCGTCCCCGAAGGGTACAAGCTGGCGTCGTTCCCGCCCGGCGCGGGCGAAGAGAAGCTCGGCTCGGCGAACCTGCTGCGTGTGGTGCTCGAGCCGCACGGCAAGATCGACGTCGCCATCGAGGAGGTGACCCCCGTCTTCAAGACGATCGACGTGCGGGCGCCGCAGAGCATCGAGGAGGTGCGCGTGTTCCTCTCGCGCGCGGCCGCCGGCCCTCTCAAGGCGGAGGTCGACGCGCTCCTCAAGCTGAACAAGGAGATGGCCGACGTCGACCAGCGGATCTCGACCGTGCGCGAGCAGATGGGGGAGTACCGCCAGCGAATGAACGAGCTGCACGAGCAGATCTTCACGCTGAAGGCGGTGCGCACGGCGGGGCCGCTCATGCAGAGCCTCGAGGCGAAGATGCAGGAGATCAGCGACAAGCTCTCGAAGGCGACGATCGAGATCGTGGCGCTCGAGGAGAAGCGCATGGTCGCGCGCGTGCACTTCCAGGACGGGGTCGCCGACCTCTCGCTCGAGCCGACCGCAGCGAAGGGGACGTGACGGAGTCGATCTAGCGTCGCAGGTGCAGCGCGCGCGGGATGCGCTCGACGAACTGAGTCACCGGCTGCCGGATCGTCGCCCATCCACCGGACGCGAGCCAGCCCGCGCCACCGCCGAAGACCAGCGCGACGCAGATGATGATGGTCGAGGTCGATGCGGGCGGCGCCTTGCGCTCGCGAAATCGGACGGGGTTCTTCCGGAAGAGGCGTCGCGCGATGACGCCCGCCATGGCTCCGTCCGGGGGCAGACCCAGGATGCCAGCCACACAACGCACCCCCACGGCGACCGCCTCCTGGCTCCCTTCGTCGCTGAGCTCGTGGTGAGCGAGCGCGGCCAGAAGACCGAGGTTCGGAGGAAGGGAGCCGACCGATGAGAGCGGACCGAGGTCCTTCGCGACGCCGGCCCAGTCGCCGTCCTTCACGCGGTTCTCGAGCGCCGCGAGCCGTGGGTCGCTGTTCAGAGAGGGCGAGGGCACTGCCGACGCGCGCGGCGCGACGAGGGCCTCGGGGCTGAGCTGCTCGGCGGTCACCTCCGAGAGGACGACCTGCTCCACGAGCGGAGACGGCCCGCCGCTCGGTGGCGGGATAGAGGTCGGTTCAGCGCGCGGGTCGAAGCGAGGTCGAGCCATCCAGCCAGGATCTCACGGTCGACGGCAAGCGACCAACTTTGGGCCCGGCGCCGCCTTCAAGCTCCCGTCGGGAAGTAGCTCATGTCACCCGGTCGCCAGCCCGGCGGGACCGGCACGGTCTGTCGCTTCCCGGGGTCGGCCGCTTCGTCGGCCTCCGCCATCGGTCGGGTGGGTCGTTCGCTCTCCGGCGTCTCATCGGTGGGCTCTCGGTGCATGCAGCGATGAGGTGCACCTTTCAAGCCACGGTGCGAGGTCCGACGATCGCAGCGCTACCGGGTTCGACGGGAGCGCGCCGTCGGCAAGAGAGAAGCATCCTCGCCACACCCGGCCCAGCTGTTCCCGCAAGACCGACGTCCTCCTGCGTCCCGGAAGCTTGACGACAGCCGCGAAGTCGGTGATTCGTGCCCGATGCGCGTCGTCGGAGCTCTCGTTCTCGTTCTTGCGTCATGCAGCGGCGCAAGCGCTCCGCACGACGCTGGAATCGCGGACGGCGCGATACCCACCTGTGCCCAGCAGGGCGAGGGCGTATGTCTCGCGCAGAGCGCCCCGTGCAACGAGGCCAACGACTACTCCTGCCCGGTCGCCGGCGACGTCTGCTGCTTGATTCAACCGTAGAGAACCAGCTTGATCGATCGAGGCTTCATGCGGATCACCTGCCCCCATACGCTGTTCCTTGCGGCGCTCGCCGTCCCCGTGCTCGGCGCAGGCTGTGCCACCAGCCCCGATGTGGGAGACCTCGAGGCCCACACATCTTCGAGCAGGAGCGGCTCTGCCGGCAGCGGCACGGCGTCATCCTCCGGCATGGCTTCGTCGTCTTCCTCGGCGACGGCCGTCTCGACTTCGTCGTCGTCCTCGGGCGTCACCGCCTCCAGCACTTCGACCGACACGTCGTCCATCACCGCGTCGGACGCCGGCACCTCGTCCGCCGGCGACGCATCCCCCAACGAGTCGTCCAGCAGCAGCGGCTCGTCCGGCAGCGGTTCGTCGAGCAGCGGGTCGTCGAGCAGCGGGTCGTCGAGCGGTTCGTCCACCGGCAGCTCCAGCAGCGGTCCGCCGGCCTGCGACGTCGGGGGCGTCGCCGGGGTCTGCATCGCGACGACCACGTGCGCCACCGAGACGGGCTACACCTCGACGCCCGGCGTATGCCCCGGTCCCGCCAGCGAAGAGTGCTGCACGCCTCCCCCCGCGTGCACAGTCGCCGGCGTCTCGGGGGTCTGCATCGCGACGACACTCTGCGCCACGATGGCGGGCCACAAGTCGACCCCCGGCTTCTGCCCCGGTGCCGCCACCGAGGAGTGCTGCACGCCCTAGGCGTTGCGGGCAGGGCGAGACCCGAGGACAGCCGTCGTCTCGGTGTGCCGAGGCGTCGTCTAGTTGAGCCGAGGCGTCATCTCGGAGAGCCAAGGCGTCGTCTCGACGTGCCGAGGCGTCGTCTCGCAGTGCCGAGGTGCCGTCTCGATGTGCCGAGGCGCCGTCTCGCAGTGCCGAGGCGTCGTCTCGACGTGCCGAGGCGTCGTCTCGACGTGCCGAGGCGTCGTCTCGACGTGCCGAGGCGCCGTCTCGCAGTGCCGAGGCGCCGTCTCGATGTGCCGAGGCGCCGTCTCGATGTGCCGAGGCGTCGTCTCGACGTGCCGAGGCGTCGTCTCGATGTGCCGAGGCGTCGTCTCGCAGTGCCGAGGCGTCGTCTCGCGGTGCCGAGGCGTCGTCTCGCGGTGCCGAGGCGTCGTCTCGCCGCGCCGAGGCGTCGTCTAGTCGTGCCGAGGCGTCGTCTCGTCGTGCCGAGGCGTCCTCTGCATATTCCGAGAGCCGCCCACGACGGAGCGGCGGCCTCCCTCACTTCACGAGGAGTGACGCCAGGCTCGCCTACCGCGCCTCGTTCGCATCCGCGGTCCAGGTTCCGTCGAACGAAAGGCGTACGTCGATCTTCTTGTCGTCGACTTCAATCGAGATCGGCACCGTCTCGTCCCATCCGCCGATCACCTTCAGGGCGGCGCGGTCGCAAGGACGACGGGAGCTCCCCGTCCGCTGACGACTCGTCGGGGAGGGGAAAGGCTTGTGTTACGCCGTCCTCGCAATGGGGACCACACCGGAGCTGTTCGACTACAACGTCTCTTGGAACAGTCGGACGAAGGAGCTTCTCGTCGACAGAGTTGGCGAGCCGAGGGTTGCGGTTGGGGTTTGGTACAAGCCGGACGATCCGAAGAACCACGTTCAGGATTTGATCCCGGGCATGAGCGCCAAAATCCTCGCGAAGATGACCGAGGTTTGGAGCTTCTTTCTCGCAAGAGGACCAAATTAGGTCGGGCGCCCCTGCCGATCGCCGCAGCTTCCAGGCTCGTCAGACCCAGAGAAAGGTGACCCCGTCGAACCCTGCCAAGAACCTCCCCAGGACCACGGGATGGTGCGACTCTGGACGGATGAAGCACGTCGCCAGCGTCGTAGTTGCAGCGGTCCTTGTTGCCTGCGCACCCACGTTCGAGGCGCGTGTCCAGCCCGTCATGACCGGTCCCGATGGTCATCTCTGGATCCCTCTGCGCTGCGCTGATCCTCTGCAGTGCTACGCACGCGCTGAGTTCTTCTGCCGAGAGGGCTACCTCGTCGCCGACCGGGAAGGGCACGTCGAGAGCAGCCTCAGCGGTAGCAGCTATCGCGGTACCGGAGTCGTCCACGGCGAGAGCCACTACAAGGGGATGATGTTGATCCAGTGCAAGAGTTGTGAGGTCGACCGGCGCTTCCGCGTCGACGAAAGCGGGGCGTTCGTGAAGGATCCCGACCGCTCCGACATCGTGCGTCTCTGTTCTGGCGAGGGCTGAGAACGTTGCCGCCGAGCGGGCGGAGTATCCGCGGCGAGCGCCATCGTGGTGGCTTTCGCTACCCACGGCGCGGCATCCTGGACGACCCAAGATATTCAGCAGATCCCACCCGCGTCTCGGCAACCGTTTCACCGTGATGGCGCGCTGCCGACGTGGCTCTCGCCCGGCCCATCGAACTGATCGCTGACAGCAGCAGCCGCGTACGGGACGGTTCGCGGCGCATCGAGCTTTCCTTCGATACCGGGAGAACAGGGCGTCAGCCTCCCGCCCACAACTCGTCCCAGTCGCCCTTCGGGAGCCTCATGCCGGGAGCACGGCCCCGGCGTAGCGGCCAAAGCCAGCGCAGCCGTTAGTCACGCCGACGCGCATCCCCGGCCGCGCGCCAGCGCCGGCCCCCCGGGTGGGGGCTACGGGGGAGCGGCCGCGCTCCCCCGGCGCGCCCGCGAAGTGGGCGACGCACTATGGTCACGCCGACGCGCATCCCCCGGCCGCGCGCCAGCGCCGGCCCCCCGGGTGGGGGCTACGGGGGAGCGGCCGCGCTCCCCCGGCGCGCCCGCGAAGCGGGCGACGCACTATGGTGACCCCGACGGGACTTGAAGCCTCGGCGGAAAACGTCACGAAACGCGAGGATTCAAGCGCAATCGTGGACGCGGGTCACGACGATAGGCGCGAGACGCCGCGAGATGGCGACGAGTCGCGTACTCTGGCGGCCGTGCGATCCCTTGAACGCGGCATCGCGGTACTGACCAACGCGCTCGCCGCGGCCGATGACGACGAAGTGATCGAGCTCATGAGAGAGCGCCGCGCCATGCGAGACGAGCTCCGCGCAATCCACGAGGCGAGCGCCGGGAACGTCGTCCGAATCACGCGGGGCGCGTCGTGACGGCCAAAGATAACGCCGCGCTCGTGTGGCAAGCGGTCCAGGGCGCCGTCGTGCGCTGGCGAGCGATCCGCGAGGACAACCCTGGCCTCGCCCCGTTCGTCCGCGACGCGCTCGACGTGGCCGACGCGGCGCAAGAGCTCGTCGCGCGGGGAGACGCGAAGGCGCTCGCCACGCTCGCTAAGGCCTCCCGCAGCGCCGTGCGGGCGGCCAGCAAGTCTCGCACGCTCGACCGGGTAAGACAGGAGCGGGAACGACTCCGGCGTGACGTGAACGGACTCCGGACCGGCGACGGCCACCAGGTCGACCGCGCGAGCGCCGTCGTCCAGCGCCTCTCGTGCTGGCCCGCACTGACAGCGAGCGTCTTCGGCACCGTCACCATGGACGCGTGGGCGAAGCGATCGGCGGACGCGACGAAGGTCGTGGACCGCTGCCTGGACGTCGGGCACGACACGCGCGCCATCATCGAGCGAGGGCTCGTGGCGCTCGGTCTCCCGCGCGACGCGGCGAGGACAGTCGCGGGCGCGCGAACCGTCGCCGTCAAGCGTGCGAAGCGGGCGGGCAAGAAACCCGCGTAGCGCTTTCCCTGCCCGCTTTCGGGCATGCTCACGTGGCGAAACTACCTTTCTCGGTGTGAGGAAACAGACCCGCCCCGCCCCGACATTCGACTATGCCGCGCTCGCGCGGGAGGTGGCTCCCCTCGTAGCCTCCCTCCTCGTCGCGCGTCTCACCGGCGAAGTGTGGCCGCGCACGAGCGCACGCGGTGACGCTCCGCCGGGCGTCAGTCCGCGGCGCTGGAGCAAGCTCGCGGCGACGATCGGACGGAAGGCGCCAGGCTCACGCCTCTACACCGTCGAGCGCTCCGACTGGGACCGCCACGTCGGATCGCCCGCGGCCGCCGCGAACGACGCCCCCGCCCCGTGGAGCCCCGCCACGGACCTCCCCGCCAATGGTCTCCGCGCCACACGCTGATCGAAAGGAACTCCCATGAACGACACAAAGCACGCCGGCGGACGTCCGCCCCTACCCGACGCAAAGCGCCTCCGCGTTGCCGTCCAGGTGTCCCCCGCCGAGCTGGACGCGGCCAGGACCGCGGCCGCCGAGCGCGGCGTCTCCGTGCCAGAGCTCCTCCGGACGGCCATCCCGTGCCCGTCCCATGCCTCGACGCTCGCGCCGTCGGTGACGAGGCGTGCGTGACCGAGCACGATCCCGCCGCTCGAGAGCTCCTCCACGAGCAGATCCGAACGCAACGCACGCGCACGAAGGTCGCGGAGGCGCAACTAGCGCGCCTCGCTCCGGCCGCGCCCTCCCCGCCCCGCGTCGTGACGGACACCGAACGGCTGCGCGCCGAGGTCGATGCCCTCCCGTTCGTGGGGCCAGTCGCGCTCGCTCGAGCGCTCGAGCGAGCGGCTGAAGCGAAGATCGACATCAACTACCGGGCCGCGCGCGAGAGCCTCGCGCGTCTCTCCCGGTGCAACCGCGAAGGAGATGAGATGCGACAAACCAAGAAGACGACGACCATCAGCGTGGAGGAAGACGACTCCACCAAGTGCCGCTCTTGCGGGGCCTTGAACAGTGAGGACGCGGCCTACTGCAAGTCGTGCGGCGAGCCGATGACCGACGACACCACGGACGCGGAGACTGGCGCTAGAACCGTCGTGCACCGCGATCGCCAGGGCGGCATGACGATGACGATGGCGCATCCCTCCCTCGCGGCGATGGAGCCCCCGCACGTGTTCGAACTTCCCACCGCAGCAACAACGAAAGGACGCCGATGACAACCGAGAAGACGAAGCTTGCGGACCATTCCACGGAAGATGACGGGCTCTCGCCGTTCGACCGAGCGAGGCTGGCGATCGACCGTGAGAAGCTTGCGATCGACCGTGAGAACCTCGAGGTTCAGCGCGACATTCGTGCAGCGCTTGCGGGTCAGGTGCGCCAAGCCGACACGCAAGAGAGCAAGTTGGCGGAGCGGCTCCGCGCTCGCGACGAGCATCAAGCCTCGCTGTACTCTGCACGGCGCGAGGAGCGGGTGCGCATCGCGGCCTCGACGATGCTCGCTCAGGTGACGGGAGAGCCGACAGTCACGATCTTCGCGACCGCCAGATGCCTCGTCCCCGGCCCAGACGAGCCGGCCGCCGGAAAACGTCGCATCGTGGAGTTGCTCGATGTCGACATGTCCGATGCGACCGCGACTCTGCGCGCGTCGATCGTGAGAGAGAATATGGGCACGTTCGGTGCCCTCGAGCGCGACGGGGACCGCAGAGCCCTCGAAGACCTGAACGACTGGATCGATCGCTCCCACGGGGCGAAAGGCTTGCTTTTCCGGCGCTACATGGAGATCTACAACCCGATCACAAACCGGCTCGTCGGCGCCACGAAGTTCCTTGATGAGCTCGTCGCGTCGGGCGTGTGCCGCATCGTCGAGGACCCCTCCGCGCCGGTCGCGGCGGGGTGAAACGTCAAGCGGGGATTCGTTGCCCCGCTCGAGCGAGTCGCGTTCCGGGCTCGCGACGGTGCACGTAGGGCACTTTCACCGAGGATCCATCCATGTCCGAAGCCTTCGACGTCGACACGATGCTGTGTGCATTCTGCAGTGTTTCGAGACACTCCGCCCCTTGCCGGAGGTGCCAGGCGCTCATTGACTCTGGAAGAAACCGGGGCCCGCTCCCGTCCTGGATGATGCCGGTCGCTCTCGACCGGGGCGAGTGCTGGGGGTGCAGTCCGCCGAAGCCGGAGCGGAAGCCGAATCCCGCAGACGCGAAGTGGTGCCGCAAGCACCTGGAGCTCGCAGAGCACGCGGGCCGCGCCGGGAAGCGTCGTGACACGTTCAATTTCGCTCCAAGTGAACCGAGCACGAGCCCCGGCCTAATCCACTCGCTCTGGGTCCGTTGAAAGGAAATCCCATGTCGACCGACTCCCCCGACGTTCAGCTAACGCCACTCGCGACCGCCACGCTCTTGCGAGACGTCTCCAAACAGCTCTGGGAAGGGATGCTGCTGGACAGCGCCATCCGCGGTGACGAGCTCGTCATGCACTGCGCGTTCGAGCTGCAAAGGGCCGCTGACGTGCTCTTGCTGACGATGCGCCGCAATGAGCTGCCCGACGCGGACGCACGCGCGGCGCGCGCGGAGATCTTCCGCGGCATGTTCCGCGTCGTCCCCTCGGAGGAACCGTGAGCGCCATCGTCAGGCGCATGACGAGCACGACAGCAACCGTTCTCACCAGCGATGGCGACCTCGTGACCCTACCGCTCCGGGCTGCGCTCGCGCCGCGGCATGGAGACCTCGTTGACGTGCACGAGGGCGAGATCATCCGCGTGGTGAAGCGCGGGACGGTGAAGGAGGTGCTTCGTGGCTGAGCAGCTCGCGACCCTGCCGGAGCTGGCGGCGTTGCTCCACATATCTGCGCACGCACTTCGCCGCCAGCTCGCGACCGTCTGGGCGTCCGGCGAGCGCAGCATCGCCTACCAGGTCCTCGACGGAGTGGCGCTCTATCCTGTCGCGGCCGTACGAAGGGCAATCGAAGATATGCAGCGCGCCGCGACCGCCGCCACGCTCGCAGAGATCGACGTCGACGCGTCCGCGGTGCCCATTCTCGAGGCGGCCGCGAAGTCGACCGCTCGAGCGGATGCGTCCTCCCGTCGACGCGAGCAACGACAGAACGACGGACGCAACGCAAAGGCGAACAGGCGCGCAGCTCGTGAGGCGCGCTCACGATGACCCCCGTCGAGCGAGCGCTCGAGCGCCGTGACCTCGCCGCGGCCGCCCGCGCTGCGGTCGAACATCTCCCTCGCGCCGAGCGTCGTGAAGCGAACCGGGCTCTCTTCCGCGCAGACCGTGAGCTGGCTTGCGCACGTCGCGCGGAGTTCGTCCAGGTCAACGTCGGCAAGGGGCGGGCGCTGTTCCTTGAATGCCACGGCCGCGAGCCTTCCGACGCCGAGCTGGCCTCGTTCGTCGGTGAGAGCCTCGCGACCGTGGTGCTGTACCGCGCCGCGCACCGAGTTCTGGGGCCATGACCTCGCTCCGCCCAGACCTGGCCCCGGCCCTCGACGCGTCCGACCCACCCGACGACCTGGGCGACGACGATTCGTCCAACGTCGTCCCGTTCCCGTGCTCGGAGGACGCAGCGACCCATGACAATACCGACCTCCGAAACTCGGAGCGGCTCGTGGACGAGCACGGCGCCGAGCTCCGCTACGTGACGACGTGGAAGAAGTGGGCGGCGTGGCGTGGCTCGCGGTGGACGATCGAAGCGGACGACGGGGAGGCGACGTGTCGAGCGGTGGCCGTCGTGCGGCGGATGATGGCGGAGGCGCGCAAGGCGGTCCAGATCGCCACGCGCGCCGAGCTTCTGGCCACGGAGCGGCACGGACTCAAATCGCCACAAGCGGAGCGCGCCGCGGACGTTCGGAAGGCCGCGGGGGGTGCTCACTCGTGGGCAGTCCGGTCGCAATCGTCCGCCGCGCTGGCCGCCATGGTGACGCTGGCGAAGTCGCACCCGGCGATCCGAATCACGCACGTGGCGCTCGACGTGGATCCGATGCTGCTCAACTGTCCAAACGGTACGATCGACCTCCGCTCGGGCGTCATGCGCGACCACGACCGCGCCGACCTGCTCACGAAGGTCACCGGAGCGCCCTACGACGGCGCGGCGCGCTCGGAGCTCTGGGAGCGCGTCCTACTCGAATCGATGGGGGGTGACTCCGAGCTCGTCGCCTACTTCCAACGCGCCGCCGGCTACTCGTGCACGGGCCGGACCGACGAGGAAAAGCTGTTCATGCCGATCGGACCGACGCGCGGAGGCAAGAGCACGATCATTCAGGCGATGATCGGCGCGCTCGGAGACTACGCGCGCACCGCGGACATCGAGGCGTTCCTCGCGCAAAAGAACCCGGGCGGCCCCAAGAACGAGATCGCCAGACTTGCCGGCTCGCGGCTCGTGGCGAGCGTCGAAGTAGAGAAGGGCAAGAGGCTCGCGCACGGGCTGGTCAAGACGCTGACCGGCGGCGACGTCGTGACAGCGCGGTTTCTCTTCTCGGAGCACTTCGAGTTTCGCCCGACGTTCAAGATCTGGATCGTGGCGAACGATGCCCCGGTAGTGGCCGACGACGACGGCGCCATGTGGGAGCGGATCCACCGCGTCCCGTTCCCGTGCACGGTCCCGCCCGAGAAACGCGATCCGAAGGTCAAGGCGACCCTGCTGGACGTCGCCATGTCAGGTGCGGCCGTTCTGGCGTGGATGGTCGCCGGGGCTGTCCAGTGGCAAGCCAAGGGCCTCGGCACGGCCGCGGCGGTGACGGAGGCGACGACGGCCTACCGGGAGGACTCCGACCCGCTGCGTGGCTTCGTGGCGGAGGCGTGCATGCTCGACCCGAGCCTACGCGCCACCCGCAAGGCGCTCCGAGGGGCCTACGAGGCATGGGCGGCGGAGGCCGGCGGACGCTCGACCCTGACCGGCAAGGAGTTCGGCGAGCGGGTGCGGAAGCTGCCAGGGGTGGGCGAAGGTGCGAGCCGTGGGGAGCGCCTCTGGACCGGAATCGGGGTCCGCGCGAGCTCGCGACCCGACGAGAGCGACCCCAGGGTGCAGGACGAATACCCATGAAACGGCCGAGAGTGCAGGTGGTGCACGCCAAACCACTAACTTCGCCAAAACGAAAGAACGGACTTTCCCCTAGGGGGGGGAAGGGAAACGGCTGCACCCTCTTGCACCCTGCACCCGCCTCATCCGTGGCGAGCGTCAGTGGCACACATGGCACACGTCTCCTGCTGCGGTCCGTGCGGGAGCACGGAGTGAGGCAGTCAAGGCTTTTTGCGGGGCAATGTGTCGCACTGAACACTACATCGCACCGCGTCAACGCACCGCGTCACAAGACGCTTGGCGCTCCCGGAAAGGTCCGTGCCGGCCTCCCACGACGTCATGCGTCAAAGTGGTTTGGCACGGCTGTTTCCAGGGTGATTCGTTGGGGTTTGGCCCACCAACGGATCCCGTGACGCGCTCAAGTGCTCGTAATCGTTCTCTTTTCAACGGGTGTACAACCCGTTGGGGTAGGTCAAGGCCTCGGAACCACTCGGAAAAGTACGTGCCAGGCACCCCGGGGGCACTTCGTTTCGCACCGCGTCATGAAGGGGGCCGGTCGGTTACCCTCATACTTTTGCGTGGATGTAGCATACCCACACACCTACTGACGTGTACCGTGGGCACGGAATGGCACATGCGGCGCGAATTCCCGAGGAATCTGCGGATGGCGCTCCCCACCCCATCGATTTTTCCGCGCAGAATTTCGGTGCGGCCGTGACCCCGTGCGCTGATCGGTCGTGCGGTCTCTGCTCCGTCTGCATGGCCGGCGACGAGGGCTTGCACGTGCCTTCGGTCGGGAGGCGCGGACCGAAGCCACGCGAGCCAGGGTGGGGCGAGCCCTCGCCGGAGGACGAGGAGACCGCCTCGCGGTGCGTGAGCAAGCGCCAGGTGCTCGCGGGCTACCGTCGACCCCGCGACCCGTGGGAGACGCCGGAGGCGCTGGCGGAGCGGCGGGTACGCCACACGGCGGAACGCCGAGCGGCGTACGCGAGCGAGGGGGAGGGTGCGCGGCTCGGGCGGTGGCGGGGCTGGGTCGCGCATGAGGAGATGCAGCGCTCTCTTGGGATCTCCGGCGGCGCCACGGCGGCGGAAGTCTGGGCGATGCACTACGACGGCCCGCCGCCCGCCGCTCCCGTCGACCCGGCGCCCGCCGGGGGGCTCGCGCAGGAGGTTGCGACCGAGACCAGCGACGCGAGCCCCGCCCCGCTCCCCGAAGGCCAGCGGGTGCGCGTCCATGGACGGTTCGGCCCGTGGACGGGCGTCGTCATGTGGTGCAGCGGGAACTCGTGCCGGGTCATGCCCGACGCGGACGCGACGCGGCCATCGCTGGACCGATCGTTCTGCCGCGACGTCGAACGCGGCGAGGTAGAGGTCATCCCGTGATCGCGGTGGCGCTCGCCCCCGCCGAGCTCGTGACAGCGCTCGCGCGGGCCGGCGGCAACGTGGCGAAATGCGCGCGCACGCTCGGCGTCACCGGCAAGGCCGTGCGGTGCGCGCTCGCGCGAGCCGGGGTCTCCGCGCGCGCGGTGCGTGACCTCGAGGTGTCTCCCTTCGTGGCACCCGAGCGGCCGCGACGTACCCGGAAGCCGCGCGGTCGTGTGCTCGCGGTCGGCTCGTGTGACGCGGCGCGTCAACGGTCGGTCGCGGGCACCGACAACGCGAGCGGGTGCGATCGTCGGGCGGTAGCGTTCGGCGTTCCGGAGGTGACCGAGATCGTGGTGCGCAACGTGGCGATCGATCTGCCGGTCGTGACGGTCAACGCGTACCGCGAGCACTGGGGACAACGTCAGCGGCGACGCGCGAAGATCCACCGCGTCATCAAGGAAGCGCTCGGCGCGGAGTGGGCTCCGCCGGAGCTGCCGGCGGGGTGGCGCTGGCTTGTGACGTTCACACGCTACTCACGGCTCCGCCTGGACGACGACAACGCAACCGCGAGCTTCAAGCCGCATCGCGACGCGGTGGCGGACCTGCTCCGCCTGGACGACCGCGATCGACTCGTGACGTTCCGCGTCTGCCAGACGAAGTGGAACGAGCGCGCCACGGTCAAGCGATGGGATCGCGTGAGCAAGCGCCAGGTGCTCGCCCCCGGCTTCAGGTGCTTCTTCCGGGTGCGGATTGAACAGGTGAAGGCGAGCGAGGCGGTTGACTCGTACTACTAACGGTAGTACACAAGAGGCCACATGAGAGACCGCGTACCGACTGCGATCCGTCTCACCGAAGAAGATACCGAGATCGTGCGCAAGCTCGAAGGCCTGACCGGGCTCGAAGGGCTGACCGCCGTTTTTCGGCTCTCGATTCGGGAGACGCTCGCCGCGTGGGAGCGGAAGCAACCCAAACGACCGAGGCAAGCCATGATGAGCGAGGAAACGATCCGGGAGCGCGTCCGGGCGCAGATCGAGGGAGCACGCGGCACCGGATCGACGTCGGCGGCGACGGTGCTCTTTTCTGGGGATTGCTTGGACGTCGACCCGCTGCCTTTCCTCTTCGTAGTCGAAGGAAACGACGTCTGGCCGCGAAGCGCGTTGCCGACGCTCGCCTGCCCCCTCCCTGCACATCGCGAGTTCACGCGAGATGAGTTCACACGAATCCGCCCCGAGTGGGATGCAGCGGTGCGCGGTGTGATGGCGTTGAAGCGGCGAGACGTGGCGATCGTCCTTCATGCGGCCACCGCACGCGTGGATCTGCGGGTCGGTCCGGATTACTCCGTGTCGGAGCGCCAGTAGATGGCCCGCCCGAGCACAGGCGCAGTGAAGTGGCGCACGGACCCGCGCCGCGACGACGGCGCGTCTTGCTGGCACGGTCGCGTCCATTTGCGGGACGACTCGCGGCCGTTCGTCCCCCTCGACCCGCGGATCCTCCACTCGGAAGAGGCTCGCGCCCGAGCGTGCGCCGTCTCGACCGCGGCCTACTACCGCGAGCACGGCGTCGGCCCCGACGTCCAGGGCGAGACCGTGGGCGAGTGGTTCAGTCGCTTCCACGACTACCAGGAAGCCCGCGGGCTCGCGACGGTGGCGGAGATGCGCGGCCGTGCTCGCAAGTGGATCCTGCCGGGCATCGCGGACAAGGACATGCGCTCGCTCTCACGGGAGGACGTCGAGGGCGTCGTCGTGCGGCTCGATCGCGTGGTCGCCGCGTTCATGGCGAAGGGTCCGGGCGAGGGGCGCCTTTCCCCGTCGACCGCCTCGAACGTGTGGGGAGACCTCACGCACGCGCTGGACGAGGCCGTGCGAGCGAAGGACCCCGGCTTGCGGGTGCTTGACGTGAACCCCGCCGCCTCCGTGCGCGGGCCGGACGGTGGCCAGGACCGCCAGGGGCAGATCCTCTACAGTGACGAGCTAGTGGCGCTCCTCCGAGGCGAAGCGGTCGACGCTAGTAAGCTCGGCGTGCCCCTCTACCGTCGCCAGGTCTACGCCGCGGCCGTCTACACGAAGGCTCGCGCCTCCGAGTTGGAAGCCCTCACCGCGGCCGACGTGGACGCCGCGCACGGTACGATCATGATCTCCAAGCAAGCGGACCGCACGACGAAGGGGCGGAAGGGGACGAAGGCGACCAAGACCAAGAGCGTGCGCACCGTGGACATCGAGCCCAACGTGCGTGCGCTCGTTGAGTGGCTCACCAAGCGACCGCAAGGGAAGGCGGGGCGCTTGCTGCGCATGCCTCCGCCGGAGGATCGCGCCGAGCTCCTCCGCAAAGACCTCCGAACGGTAGGCGTCACCCGGGAAGCGCTCCACATCGAGCGTGACCCGCGACAGCGCGCCATCGTGTTCCACGACTTGCGAGACACCGGGCTCACGCACATGGCGGTCCGTGGCGACACCCCGATCGCGATCCAGTGGGCCGGGGGTCACACCGATTTCAAGACCACGCAGGGGTATATCGCTCGCGGCCAGGTCGAGGCGCGACGCATCGGCGCCCCCCTGCCGCCGCTCCCGCCCGGGCTCTTTGAAGCCTCCCAGGGTTTGGATCTGAGTTTGGATTCGGATCCAAACCCATCTCCGAAACCCTGGGAAAACAAGGCGCTTTTGGTGACCCCGACGGGACTTGAACCCGTGTTACCGACGTGAGAGGCCAGTGTCCTAACCGCTAGACGACGGGGCCGTCTTTTGACGAGTGCACCCGTCGCGTCTCACTGCTGCGACGGGGTACGACGATACTACCTGTGCTGCTACATCAATGCATCTGGCGATGCACGGGCTGGGGGACAAGGATTCGAACCTTGATAGCCAGAGCCAGAATCTGGCGTCCTGCCGTTAGACGATCCCCCAGTGGATCTGGTTCTGGATTGGTGAGGGTCGAGCCGTAAGTAAGCGTAACAAGGGCTAAGGAGCCGCGGATTCTATCCACCTCATCAGCCTTGTCAAGCGCGTGCAGCATGGCTGGACGCAATCGCGCCAGCGAAGGTCCGTGGGCGGCACGCGTTTGCCTCGCCTCTGCCCGACAGAATGCCCCTTGACTCTCCTCTGCCCACGCTTAGGTTGGCGCCGCCGTGGCACTCTCGCGTGGTGAGTGCCAACGCCGCGTCCATCAAGACGAAACCCTGGAGGCATTCGATGAAAATCCGTCCGCTCGCCGATCGCATCGTAGTCAAGCGCACCCAGCACGAGGAGAAGACGAAGGGGGGCATCATCATCCCCGATAGCGCGAAGGAGAAGCCGGTCGAGGGGCTCGTCGTCGCGGTCGGCTCGGGCAAGCAGCTGAAGGACGGCAAGGTCCATCCCGTCGACGTGAAGGCCGGCGACCGCGTCCTGTTCGGCAAGTACTCGGGGACGGAAGTGAAGATCGACGGGGAGGAGCACGTGCTTCTCCGCGAGGACGATCTGCTCGCCGTCTACACCTGAAACGCCCGACCTCCCCACCTGAAGCAGAAGACGAGACATCCCCATGAGCGCAAAGCAGATCGTTTATAGCCGGGGCGCACGCAGCGCCATTCTCCACGGCGTCAACACCCTCGCCAACGCCGTCAAGGTGACCCTCGGCCCCAAGGGGCGGAACGTGGTCATCGAGAAGAGCTACGGCTCCCCCGTCGTCACGAAGGACGGCGTGACCGTCGCCAAGGAGATCGAGCTCCACGACAAATTCGAGAACATGGGCGCGCAGATGGTGCGCGAGGTCGCATCCAAGACGAGCGACAAGGCCGGCGACGGCACGACGACCGCGACCGTGCTCGCCCAGGCGATCTACACGGCCGGCCTCAAGCTCGTCGAAGCGGGCCACAACCCGATGGACCTGAAGCGCGGCATCGACACCGCCGTCGCCGCAATCGTGAAGGAAATCAAGGCGCAGTCGACGCCCACGAAGGACAAGGCTCACATCGCCCAGGTCGGCACGATCAGCGCGAACGGCGACTCCACGATCGGCGAGATCCTCGCCTCCGCGATGGAGAAGGTCGGCAAGGAAGGGGTCATCACCGTCGAAGAAGCGAAGGGGATGGATACGGAGCTCGAGGTCGTCGAAGGGATGCAGTTCGACCGCGGCTACCTCTCGCCCTACTTCGTCACCAACCCGGAGAAGATGACGGCGACCTACGAGGACGCGCTCGTCCTCATCAGCGAGAAGAAGGTCAGCTCGATGCAGGACCTCCTGCCCGTGCTCGAGCAGGCCGCGCGCGATCAGCGCCCGCTCGTCATCATCGCGGAGGACATCGAGGGCGAGGCCCTCGCGACCCTCGTCGTGAACAAGCTCCGCGGTCTCCTCAAGGTCGTCGCCATCAAGGCGCCGGGCTTCGGCGATCGCCGCAAGGAGATGCTCAAGGATATCGCCATCCTCACGGGCGGCCAGGTCATCAGCGAGGAGCTCGGCCTCAAGCTCGATGCCGTCCTGCTCAAGGACCTCGGCAAGGCCAAGCGCATCACGGTCGACAAGGACAACACCACGATCGTCGACGGCGGCGGGGACGCGAAGGAGATCAAGTCGCGCTGCGAGTCGATCCGGAAGCAGATCGAGAACACCACCAGCGAGTACGACAAGGAGAAGCTCCAGGAGCGGCTCGCGAAGCTCGCGGGCGGCGTCGCGGTCGTCAAGGTCGGCGCTCACACCGAGACCGAGATGAAGGAGAAGAAGGCGCGCGTGGAAGACGCGCTGCACGCGACGCGTGCGGCGGTCGAAGAGGGCATCGTCCCCGGCGGCGGCGTCGCTCTGCTCCGCGCAGGCAAGGTCCTCGCGGACCTCAAGGTCCCCGGCGACCAGCAGGCGGGCGTCGATCTCATCAAGCGCGCCATCGAGGAACCCCTCCGCCAGATCGCGCAGAACGCGGGCGCCGAAGGCTCGGTCGTCGTCGACAAGGTCAAGGCAGGCACGGGGGGCTTCGGCTTCAACGCGCAGACCGAGACCTACGAGGACCTCCTCAAGGCCGGCGTCATCGACCCGGCGAAGGTCGTCCGCTCGGCGCTCGAGTACGCGGCAAGCGTCGCCGGCATGATGCTCACGACCGAAGCGGTCATCGCGGACAAGCCGAAGAAGGCGTCCGGCGGCGGCGGCGGTGGTGGCGGCATGGGTGGAATGGGCGGCATGGGTGGAATGGGCGGCATGGGTGGAATGGGCGGCATGGGCGGCATGGGCGGCGGCGATTTCGACATGGACTGACGCCCGCGCACCGGCGCGCGGTACGCGCCGGATCTGTCTGCTTGACGACGAGGCTCGAGAGGAATTCCTCTCGGGCCTCGTTCGTTTAAGGCAGCCGACGCTGCCCACGAAGTGGAGGAGGCGCGCGAAGCCCACTTCGGCGGGCGCCGCGCGAAGCCCACTTCGGCGGGCGCCGCGCGAAGCCCACTTCGGCGGGCGCCGCGCGAAGCCCACTTCGGCGGGCGCCGCGCGAAGCGTCGTCCGAGCGCAGGCTCCTGCACCTGATCGGGCTGAGCGTGCCCAACGTCGAGGTGCGGGTGACTGCGCTCCACTCGACAGCGCCGCCTTCTTTGACTTGGCGCGAACGGGGAAGGTAGTCTCGGGGAGTCCATGTCCGACTCTCTCTTCCCGCGCTTCGGGCGCGAGTTCCGCGCGGGAGACGTGCTCTTTCGCGAGGGCGAGAGCGGTGAGGTCATGTTCGTCATCCAGTCCGGCGTCGTCCGCGTCTCGAAGGTGCTTCACGGTTCGGAGCGGACGCTCGCCACGTTCGGGCGCGGCGACTTCATCGGCGAGATGGCGATCCTGAACGACAAGCCGCGAACGGCGACGGCCACGGTGGTGGAAGACGCGACGGTCCTCGTGATCGACGGCAAGACGCTCGAGAAGATGATCGCGCACAACAGCGAGATCGCGCTGCGCCTCATCAAGAAGCTCGCCATCCGGCTCGATGCGGCCGACGAGTTCGTCCAGATCCTGCTGAACCCGGACCCCGAAGCGCGCGTGATGCTCGGGTTGAAGCGGCTGGCCGAGTCGCTCATCGCGGCGGGCGGCGCGGGAGAGGGGAGCGGGGAGGGGGTCGAGCTTCGCCTCACTCCGGAGGACCTCGCGGGCGAAGTCGGCGCTCAGCTGGTGCATGTCCACGACGTTCTGCGACGACTCGCCAGGCTGCACATCGCGGGCGAGGGGGTCGATGGTACAGTCGTGGTTGCGGACGTGGGTCGGTTGCTCGAATTCCTCGAGTTCCTCGACGTTCCGCGAAAGTCCGAAGGTCGATGATGCCTGCGGAGCACATCTGACGTGGAGCTCCGCGTCGTAGGATGCCACGGGGGGGAGACCCCTCGACACAGGACGAGCGCGTTCGTGCTCGACGAGCGGATCGCCATCGACGCAGGCTCGCTGACCAGCGAGCTCGATCTCGAGGCTCAGTGGAAGCTCGAGGCGTGTCTCGTCAGCCACGCGCACCTCGATCACATCCGCGATCTGGCGACCATCGCGGACAACCGCGCGCAGCACAAATGCCCGCCGCTCGTCGTCGCCGCCACGGCGATGACGATCCAGATCCTGAAGAAGCACTTCTTCAACGGGCTCCTCTGGCCGGACTTCACCAAGATCCCGAACGCCGAGTCGCCGACCATCGTCTACAAGCTGCTGCGACCCGAGGTCACCACCGACGTCGCTGGCTACGCGGTGCGAGCGATCATGGTGAGCCACACCATCGACTGCTGCGCGTTCGTGATCCAGGGGCCGAATGGCTCGATCGCCTACAGCGGCGACACGGGGCCGACGGAGCGGCTCTGGGAGGTCCTGAACGAGACGCCCAACCTCCGGGCCATGCTCATGGAAGTGAGCTTTCCGAACCGCGAGCAGCGACTCGCGACGGCGAGCGGTCACCACACTCCGAGGACGCTCGCGGTCGACCTCCGCAAGCACCACAACGCGAAGGAGCTCCCCTTCATTCTCTACCATATCAAGCCTGTCTTTCAGGCCGAGGTAGAGAAGGAGTGCGCGAAGCTGAAGGGGCTGAACCTGACCGTGCCCAGCCTCGGCGACCACTTCCTGCTCTGAATAGCCCACCTCTTCTCGGGCGGAACCTGCCGGCCCGATGCGCACAGGGGCCTCAGGCGTCCGGACGCCCGGCACCGGTCCCTCTTGCATCCGGCAGCGATTCAGGGTGAAGACGGTTCCCCTTAATCGTGAGCCAGCAAGACCCTCAACCTGTCCCCGGCCTCGAGGACGACCAGCCCGGGAGCCGCGTCGTCCGCGAGGAGCTGCGCCTCCTGGCGACCGTTCGTCACGCGCTGACCGAGGCGAATCGTCCGGACAACTCGGCGTCCGCGGCGCGCGTGAGCGACGACGCGCGGCTGCTGGAGCTACGCGACGAGGTGGCGGTCGCGAAGCCCGAAGATCTTCCCGCGCTCTTCGAGCAGATGCACACGGTCGGTGCCATCCGGGCGCAGCGTGGGAAGAGCGTCGTCGGGTTCATCGACACGCAGAGCCCGTACTTCGGTCACCTGCGCCTGGAGGAGGGGGGCAAGCGGCGCGACATCCTCGTCGGCCCGCGCTCGTACGTCGACAGCGCGTCCGGCATCCGCATCGTCGACTGGCGTCAGGCGCCCGTGAGTCGGATCTTCTATCGCTACCAGGAGGGCGACGACTACGACGAGGAGCTGGGCGGTCGCGTCGTCGAAGGGAAGGTGCTCGCGCGCCGCAGCGTGACGATCGTTCGAGGCGAGCTCGTCCGCGTCGCGGCGTCGGAGGGGGTGTTCTCGCGGACGGCGGACCACGACGTATGGAAGCGCCTCGAGCTGCGCGACGTGAAGCTCTCGACCCCTCGGCGGTCGGGCGTCGGCGCGTCGACCCTCGAGCCGCGCAAGCTCGGAGTCGGCGCGGACGGCGAGATGCGGCAAGACAAACTGCTGCCGGCGATCGCGTCGATGCTCGACCCGGAGCAGTTCGCCTTGATCACGCGGCCGACGGCGGGGGTCATCGCGATCCAGGGGAGCGCCGGCAGCGGAAAGACCACCGTCGGGCTTCATCGCGTCGCGTACCTCGCCTTCGCGGACCCGGCGCGATTCCGCGCCGACCGGATGCTCGTCGTCGTCCCGCACGAGGCGCTGCGGCACTACATCGCGCGCGTCTTGCCGTCGCTCGGCGTCGAAGGCGTGCCCGTGGTGACCTTCGCGGCCTACGGGAGCAAGGTCCTCGCGAGCCTCCTCCCGAAGCTCCCGACCGACATCACGGAGGAGACGCCGCCGACCGTCGCGCGCGCGAAGAGTCACCCGGTCGTGCTGCGAGCCATCGAGCTCGCGGTCGGACGGATCACGGCGACGCTGGACGTCCGCGTCCGCGAGCAGATGGAGAAGTGGCCACGCGGAGCCGACGTCATCGAAGCGTGGAAGGCCACGCAGCTCGGCGAGGCGGCGCCGGATGCCCGCGTCACCGCTCTCGCGCAGTGGCTCGCCGGCAAGCGAAAGCTCGACGGAGCTCCGCTCGCGAACAACCTCCCGGACGTCACCCGCGGCGCGCTCGAGCGCCTGGGGCACGATCTCCGGCGCGAGAGCCGCGACGTCGTCGGCGTGTGGGACTCGCTCTTCACGATGCGCGAGCGCCTCGACGAGACGTTCTGGCACGTCCTCACGCCGGCGCAGATCGCGCGCGTGCACGAGTGGTGCGTGCGACGCGCGCGGCTCCGCAGCGAAGGCGAACGCGACGGCGAGTCGCCGGCGCTCGACAGCGAGGACATCGCGCTGCTCCTCCGCATCTGGCAGCTCCTTCGAGGACCGGTCACCGACCTGGCGGGCCAGCCGATCCGCTTCGCCCACGTCTTCATCGACGAGGTGCAGGACGCCAGCCCCGTCGAGCTTCGCGTGCTCATGAGCCTCGCAAGCAAGGAGCAGAGCATCACGCTCGCGGGAGACATCGCGCAGCGCATGTCGGTCAACGACGGCGAAGAGTTCGACTGGAAGGAGACGCTTCGCGTGCTCGGCGTCGAAGGTGAGGGGCTCGCGCAGGTCGACGCGCTCCAGGTCAGCTACCGGTCGACCGCCGAGATCACGCGGTTCGCCCGCGGCATTCTCGGCTCGCTCGCCCACAGCGCCGAGCCGATCGCGACGCGAAGCGGACCGCCTGTGGAGCTGTTCACGTTCTCGTCACCGGGCGAGGCGGTGGCCTGGGTCGGCGATGCGCTGAAGCAGCTCGCGATGGACGAGCCCTACGCGAACGTCGCGCTCGTCGCGCGGTTCCCGCAGCACGCAGACCTGTACTACGAGGGTCTGCTCCGCGCCGAGGTGCCGAACGTTCGCCGTGTCGCGCGGCAGGACTTCACGTGGACGCCAGGCTTCGACGTGACGGACGTACGCCAGACGAAGGGTCTGGAGTTCGACGAGGTCGTGCTGCTCGAGACGTCCGCCGCCGCATATCCCGACGAGCCCGCGGCTCGGCACGCGCTCTACGTCGCCACGACGCGCGCTGCGCACCAGCTGTGGTGCATCACGAGTGAACAGCCGTCGGTGATCGTCGAGCAAGCGATGAGCGCGTCGACCTAGCGTTCGCCGGCGTACGCTCTCGCAGGGTCAGGCTACATAATGCTCCTTATGGGCAATTTTCTTACACTGTGACCCGTCGCCGTGACTCACTCGATCGGCCCAGTCTTGCGTGGAAATGTGAGTCGGTCGCTCTGCCCCGGCCTGCGCGTGATCCTCGACGCTCGGCATCTTCGATGACGCAGGCGCTCCCGACAGTGCCGCTTGACGAAAACTTCATCGCGCTCTATCTCGCGCCGTGAAGCTGCACGCAGTCGCTGTCTGCGTTGCGCCTGTCGCGCGACTGGTCGCGCGCAAGTTTTTCGCGACCTGAGCGTGTCTCCGGCCGCTGGCCCACCTGAATGAACCCGAACCTCGTAAAGGGTTGCATGTGTCGTCCCGCGTCCTCTAGAACGATGGCGCCCGGAGCTGGGCGCAGTCGCAGCATCGTGCAACCGCAACTAACGCGAGGCGTGACACGACGACTCAACGTCGGACCCACGCCGTCCTTGTCCGCTGTCGCCACTTCGGTGGCCGCTGTCGGACACGAGTTCTGACATGCAACTGTTCCCCAAGACACTCAACAAGCTGCCATTCCTCTCCGCAGTTGCGGGCGCGGCGCTGCCGGTCGGCATCATCTGCGGCGTCTGGTACTACGGGTCACCGAGCAACCTGCAGGTCGGCTACGCACCGACCCAGCCGGTTCCGTACAGCCATCGGCTGCACGCGGGCCAGATGGGCATGGATTGCCGCTACTGCCACGCCAACGTGGAGAAGGCGGCCCACGCGCAGATTCCGGCGACCCAGGTGTGCATGGGCTGTCACACGGCGGTGAAGGCCGAGAGCGCCCGCCTTGCGCCGGTGCGCGAGAGCTGGAAGACGGGCGAGCCGCTCGAGTGGATCAAGGTCCACAAGCTGCCCGAGCACTCGTACTTCGACCACAGCGCGCACCTCGCCGTCGGCGTGGGCTGCGTCACCTGCCACGGCCGGATCGACCAGATGGACGTCGTCCGCCTGAACAAGCCAATCGCGATGCAGTGGTGCCTCGAGTGTCACCGTGACCCGACCCCGAATCTTCGGCCGAAGGACCAGATCACCAACATGACGTGGACGCATGAAGATGCGCCTCCGGGCTGGACTCCTCCCGCCGTGAGCCCGCCGAAACATTGCTCAGGGTGCCACCGATGAGCAAGCGTCAGCCGTACCAGGCTCCCCTGGCAACAACCACCGACGCGGGCGTCGTCTTCTGGAGAAGCCTGGAGTCCAAAGCGGATCCCGCGCGCGCGCAGGTGGAGGCGGCCGCAGAGTTCCCGCTACGCCTCGAGGCAGCGGTCACCGCGAAGACCGTCGCCGCGGACGACCGTCCGGACGAGACGGCCATCGGCCGTCGGAGCCTCTTGAAGCTCGCCGGCACGGGCGCGGCTGCGGCCACGCTTGCGGCGTGCCGCAGGCCCGTCGAGAAGCTGATCCCGTACACCCGCCAGGTCGAGTACTCCGTCCCCGGCGTCGCGTATCACTACGCGACCGCCCGCGTGGAGCGCGGTGACGTGATCGGCCTCCTCGCCGAGGTGCACGAGAACCGTCCGACGAAGCTCGAAGGCAACCCGGACCATCCCGCAAACCGCGGGACCTCCGACCTCCGCACCCAGGCGTCCATCCTCGATCTTTACGATCCGGATCGCGCGGGCAGGATCTCGCGCAAGGACGGCGAGCGCCGCATCGACGCGAACGCTGCGGAGCTCGAGCACTTCCTTTCGGAGACCATCAAGCGGTCCGCTGCGGATCAGGGCGCGAAGCTACGCTTGCTCGTCGAGCCGTCGATCAGCCCGACGTTCCTGAGGCTCCGCGACGCGTTCAAGGTGAAGTTCCCGGCCGCCAAGATCCACACCTGGACGGCGCTCGACGCGAGCAACGTTCGCGAGGGCTCTCGCCTCGCGTTCGGCTCGGTCGTGAACGCGGTCTACGACTACTCGATGGCGCGCACGATCCTGGCGCTCGACAGCGATTTCCTGCAGACCGAGCCGGGGATGCTTCGCGCGACGCGCGGCTTCGTCCGCGGGCGTCAGGCGCACCGACCGATGGAGGGCATGAGTCGGCTGTACGTCGTGGAGCCGAACCACTCGACGACGGGCTCGAATGCCGATCATCGGCTGCGGTTGCCCGCGCGTGACATCGAGGCGTACCTGGTCTCGCTGTGCCGCGAGCTCGCGTCGAAGCAGGGTCTCGGGAACGACCTCAACCAGTACGCTACCGGGGCCGCTCAGGCTCCGGCCGGCGTGTCTCCGATGTGGCTATCGGCAGTCGCGAAGGACCTGGTCGCGCATCGAGGCCGCTCGATCGTGGTCGCGGGATCGCGACAGCCTGCGCGCGTCCACGCGCTGGTTCACGCAATCAACGCTGCGCTCGGCAACAACGGCGAGACGATCCACTTCTACTCCGTGACGGACGAGGAGCTGGGCGACTCGGTCGCCGACATCAAGGCGCTGGCCGCGGATCTCGACGGGGGAAAGGTCGACACCCTCGTCATCCTCGGTGGCAACCCGGCCTACGACGCTCCCGCAGAGCTGGGTTTCGCGGACAAGATCGGCAAGGCCAAGGCGAGCCTGCACCTCGGCTCTCACGTCAGCGAGACCGCCGTCCGATCCACGTGGTTCGTCCCCGCGGCCCACGACCTCGAAGCTTGGGGCGATGCTCGCGGTCTCGAAGGCACGATCTCTCTCATGCAGCCGCTGATCGCGCCGCTCCACGATGGCGTCAGCGACCTGCAGATCATGGCGAAGCTCGTCGGCGAGCCGGTCTCCGGAGGCAGTGAGGCCGTCCAGGCCACGCTCCGCGCGAAGGGTGCCGGGGCCATCAACTTCGAACGCATCTGGAGCACGGCGCTTCAGCGCGGAGTCGTCGACAGCGCGCAGAGCCGGCCGACGCCCCCCTCCCCGCCCGTCGCGGCCAATATCCTTGGCGCGTTGACAGCGGCCAAGCGCTCGACCCGTCCACTCGGCCCCGACAACCTCGAGGTCAGCTTCGTGCCCGACCCGAAGCTGCTCGACGGTCGTCACGCGAACAACCCGTGGCTGCTCGAGCTCCCCGACCCGCTCAGCAAGATCGTATGGGACAACGCAGCATACGTTTCGCCGGATACCGCCAAGGCGCTCGGCGTCGTCAACAACGATGTCGTCCGGCTCGCTCGGGATGGCGGCGCAGCGCTCGAGGTCGCCGTCTTCGTGCTCCCTGGCGTCGCTGACAACTGCGTGACCCTTCACCTCGGCTGGGGCCGAACCAACGTGGGTCGTTACGGCGGCCTCCCGGAGCGCGTCGGCGACGACCGCTACGCCGCTCCCGCAGGGATCTATCCGTTCGCCCAGCAGTTGCCGCAGAACGGAGCGATCCGTGGCTTCAACGCCTACGCGCTCCGGACCAGCGACTCACTCGGCTTCGGCGAGGGTTTCAAGGCGACGAAGACGGGCAAGACCTACAAGCTCGTCACCACGCACGAGCACCACACCATGGAGGGTCGACCGATCGCGATCGACGCGACGCTCGAGGAGTTCAAGAAGACGCCGGACTTCCCGCAGTGGAAGAACTCGTCGCACCCGGGGACGCCCGACCCCACGGTCCTTCCGCTATGGACTCCGCAGGAATACACGGAGCACAAGTGGGGCATGGCCATCGATCTCTCGATGTGCACGGGGTGTAACGCCTGCACGATCGCGTGCCAGGCCGAGAACAACATCGCCTTCGTCGGCAAGGATCAGGTCTCGCGAGGTCGCGAGATGTACTGGATCCGTATCGACCGATACTTCGTCGGCGACGAGGCCGCCGACCCGCGCGTCGCATACCAGCCTGTCGCCTGCGTCCACTGCGAGCAGGCGCCCTGCGAGAACGTCTGCCCGGTCAACGCGACCGAGCACAGTCCCGAGGGGCTGAACGACATGGCGTACAACCGCTGCGTCGGGACACGTTACTGCGCGAACAACTGCCCGTACAAAGTCCGACGCTTCAACTACCTCGAGTTCCAGGGCGACCCGCTTTACGGCGATCTTCCCGAGACGCTCAAGATGCAGTTCAACCCGAACGTCACCGTTCGCATGCGCGGCGTGATGGAGAAGTGCACGTACTGCGTACAGCGCATCGAAGAGGCACGTATCGCCTCGCGCCGTGACAGCCGCTCCTTGAAGGACGGCGACATCGTCACCGCGTGCGCGCAGGCGTGCCCGGCCGACGCGATCATCTTCGGCGATCTCAACGAGGCACGGAGCCGACTCGCGACGCTCGCGAGCATGGGGAGGGGTTACCACCTGCTCTCCGAGCTCGGGACGCACCCGCGCACCACACACCTCGGGAAGATCCGTAATCCGAACACGGAGATGGCATGAGCTACAATCGTCCCATCAAGGAGATCGGGGAGTCGTCGTTCATCGACCCGAACATGACGTTCGGGCAGGTGAGCGACACCGTCTGCCACGTGACGGAGGAGCCGGCGCCGCGAGGCTGGTGGGTTGCCTTCTTCATCGCGGTCACCTTTCTCGGAATCCTCGGGCTCTCCATCGGCTACCTCTTCTGGGAGGGGGTCGGGTCCTGGGGCAACAACTCCCCTGTCTACTGGGCGTGGGACATCACGAACTTCGTCTGGTGGATCGGCATCGGACACGCCGGCACGCTCATCAGCGCCGTTCTCTTCCTCTTCCGTCAGAAGTGGCGAACGAGCATCAACCGCTTCTCCGAGGCGATGACGATCTTCGCCGTCATGTGCGCCCTCATCTTCCCCGGCATCCACGTCGGTCGTGCGTGGGTTGCGTACTACCTGTTCCCGATCCCGAACCAGATGGCGCTCTGGCCGAACTTCAAGAGCCCGCTGATGTGGGACGTGTTCGCCGTCAGCACGTACTTCACAGTCTCTGCTCTGTTCTGGTTCGTCGGCCTCATCCCGGACTTCGCGCTCCTCCGTGATCGCGCCACGAACAAGGTCCGCAAGCTCGTCTACGGCTTCCTCTCGCTCGGCTGGCGCGGCGCGAACCGTCACTGGCAGAACTACGAGCGCGCCTACCTCATCCTCGCCGCGCTCTCCACGCCGCTCGTCCTCAGCGTCCACAGCGTCGTTTCGTTCGACTTCGCGACGTCGCTCATCCCCGGCTGGCACACCACCATCTTCCCGCCGTACTTCGTCGCGGGCGCCGTGTTCAGCGGCTTCGCGATGGTCATGACGTTGATGCTGATCACCCGCGCGGTCTACGGGATGAAGAGCATCATCACGATGAATCACCTCGAGCTGATGAACAAGATCATGCTCACGACGGGATCGCTCGTCGGATACGCGTACTCGATGGAGTTCTTCATCGCGTACTACGGCGGCAACGAGTACGAGCGATACCTGTTCATCAACCGCGTCACCGGCCCGTACGCGTGGGCCTGGTGGTCGATGTTCCTGTGCAACGTGTGCACGCCGCAGATCTTCTGGTTCAAGAAGATGCGCACGAGCATCCCCGTGATGGCGGTGGCGTCTATCCTCATCAACATCGGAATGTGGTTCGAGCGCTTCGTCATCATCGTGACCTCGCTCCACCGCGACTTCCTCCCGAGCTCGTGGGGCTACTACCGCCCGACGATCATCGACATTCTCATCTACATGGGCACCTTCGGGCTGTTCTTCACCTGCTTCCTCCTGTTCATCCGCTGGATCCCGATGATTGCGATCGCAGAGGTCAAGGGGACGCTGCCGGGAGCCGACCCGCACTTTGGGCATGACGAGGCGACCGCGACCGCCTCTGACTTGGAAGGCGCGCCCGAAGCGGCGCTCGCTCCGGCGGAGTGATCGACCATGACTGACGAGAAAGATCCCAAGGAGAGCGTGGCGAAGGACGGCGCCGAGGCTCCGGCTTCCGCTCCGACCAAGACGGCGGAGTCGCCCGTGGACGCCCAGGTGTCCGACGCCAAGCCGGCGGCGGCGACCGAAGCGCCCAAGTCCGTGAAACCCGCCGGGGAAGCGAAGGCCGAAGGCGAGAAGGCTCCGATCGAGCCGGAAGCGCCGAAGTCCGAGAAGCCGGCAGTCGCCGCGAAGGCGGCCGAGTCCATCAAGCCGCCGAAGCCCGCAGCGGCGGCGAACGCCAACGTCAAGACCCCGGCACCGGGCGTCCGCGTACGCCTTGCGTTCAAGGGCGGCGAGACGCTCGACGCGCCGGCCGACGGAAGAGGCGGCCTGAAGGCCCGTCGCCTCCTCGCCGAGTACGACACCACGGCGGACATCATCCACGCCGCCAAGACCTTGCGTGACGCCGGCTACAAGTCGTTCGAGGCCCACACCCCCTTCCCCATCCACGGGATGGACGCAGCGATGGGGCTCCCCGATTCGAAGCTCGGGTGGATCGTCCTCATGTGCGGGCTCACCGGCGTCACGAGCGCATGGGTGATGATGTACTGGATGAACGGAGTCGACTACCCGCTCATCATCGGCGGCAAGCCGCCGGGCGCCCTGCCGAGCATGATCCCGATCATGTTCGAGCTGACCGTCCTGCTGTCCGCCTTCGGAGCCGTGTTCGGGATGTTCGGGCTGAACCGACTCCCCCAGCACCACGACGTCCTCTTCTACTCGGACCGCTTCGCAGCATTCTCCAACGACAAGTTCTTCATCTCGGTCGAGTCGGTGGACCCGAAGTTCGAGGTCAACAAGACCCGCCAGCTCCTCGAGAAGACGCACCCCGAGACCATCGAAGTGATCGAGACGACCGAAGAGGTGGAGTCGTGAGCCGCGCTCTTGCGATGCGGGCTGTGATGGGCGTCCTCGTGGCGCTCCCGGTCGCCTCCGTCATGGTCGGCTGCCGGGGCGAGACGTCGAAGGACCCCCCGATCGCCATCATCCGCAACATGTACAATCAGCCCCGCTACAGCATTCAAGCGGAGAGCGAGTACTTCGCTGATCACCGGACGATGCGACCGCCGATCGAAGGGGCGATCGCGCGTGAGCGCGATATCGATCCGGAGACCGCGACGGGGCGACTGGTCGATGACAGCGGCTACGTCATGACGATCCCGAGGGCGGCGGTCACGTCGTTCGGCGGGATGGAGAAGCTGCTCGCTCGCGGGAAGGACCGCTACGGCATCTACTGCACGCCGTGCCATGACGCGACCGGAAGCGGGAACGGCGAGGTCGCCGCGCACGCGGTCGCGACAGGCGCCGTCGTCATGAAGCCGCCGACCTACCACCAGGACCGCCTGCGCCATGCGCCGGACGGGCAGCTGTTCGCCACGATCTCGAACGGCGTGCGCAACATGCCCGCGTACGGCTTCCAGATTCCGACACACGACCGGTGGGCGATCGTCGGGTATGTGCGCGCGTTGCAGGTGAGCCAGGCCTCCGTCGGAGAACAGTCAAAGCTATGAGCGCGGACGACAAGAAGTCGGGACCGAAGGGAACGGCGAAGGCCAAGCGTAAGGCCGCTCCGTACGACTACCGGATTCCCGCGGGCTCTCGCTGGGCCGGTCTCTGGAAGATGTGGGCGGCTCTCGGAGTCGTTGGCCTCGCGCTCTCGGGCGTCGGATACGTGAGCGACCCGAAGCGCTTTGCGTTCTCGTACCTCTTCGCGTTCATGGTCGCGCTCTCGGTCGCGCTCGGCTCTCTCTTCTTCATCATCATCGAGCGGCTCACGTCGGCGTACTGGAGTGTTGCGGTACGCCGCATCGCCGAGTTCTTCGCGAGCGGCTTTCCCGCGCTGCTCGTCCTGTTCGCGCCGATTCTCCTGTGCATGGGGTCCTTGTTCCCGTGGCTTCACGACGGGTCGGAGGCCGCGAGCACCGAGCAGCACGAGACGTCCTCCCTCATCGAACCGCTCATCGGCGTCGCCCACGCGCAGGACCACCCGCCGAGCCCTCCGCAGCACGCGGCCGCTCCCGGGCAGGGTCCGTCGGGCGGGCCTCATCACGGTGAGGGAAACCAGGTCCCGGGCCAGCCGGGCACGCATCCACCGGGCCATCCGCCGACGACGGGCTCGGTGGGTCACGCGCCTGGGTCCGGCGGCTCGGGGAACCACATGCCTCCGCCTGGTCACGCAGCGCCGTCTCGCGCCGAAGGCGCCGGCTCCGTCGACGAGGCTGCGATTGAAGCCCACGAAGCCCAGACGATGGCCAAGAAGGCCGGCTACCTGAACCGGAACTTCTTCCTGCTCCGCATCGCGCTGTACTTCTCTGCGTGGCTGTTCATCTCGTTCCGCTACTTCCGTCTCTCGACCTCCCAGGACACGTCGAAGGATCCGTCGCTGACCCGGCAGGCGCAGAGCTTTGCGCCGTTCGCGACGATCCTGTTCGGCCTGTCGCTCACGTTCGCGGCGTTCGACTGGCTCATGTCGCTCGAGCCGACCTGGTTCTCCACGATCTTCGGGGTGACCTACTTCGCTGGCTGCGTCGTGACGATCTTCGCGACGCTCACGGTCGTCGCGATGGCGCTTCGCGAGGAGGGGCTCCTCAAGAACGCGGTCACCATCGAGCACTTCCACGACCTCGGAAAGCTGCTCTTCGGCTTCCTGGTCTTCTGGGCCTACGTGAACTTCTCCCAGTTCATGCTCATCTGGTACGCGGCGCTCCCGGAGGAGACGACGTTCTACCACCTGCGCTGGGACGTCGGACCCTGGGCGTATTTCAGCCTCCTCATCGTCATCGCGCACTTCGTCGTGCCGTTCTTCATCCTGATCTCTCGAAACGTGAAGCGCCGCCTCCCGGCGCTACGCATCGGAGCCGTCTGGCTCCTGGTGATGCACGTGGTCGAGATCTACTGGGTCGTCATGCCGAACTACAATCACGGGGAGTCGTCGGTGAGCTGGATCGACTTCGCCTGTCTCGCTGGCGTCCTCGGTGTCTACCTCGCGATGGTGTTCCGCAAGATGACCCAGCACCCGCTCATTCCGGTTGGCGACCCGCGGCTCGCACGCTCGCTCGCCTTCGAGAACGCATAAGGCCATGGCAACCGACCACTCACCTCCGAAGACCATCCCGATCGTGATCGGCGCCGTGCTCGCCGTCGGAGTCCTCGTCGGCCTCAAGCCGATCTTCGATACCTACTACCTCGAAATGTTCGAGGCCGAGGCGTACCGCAAGGTCGGCAGCGTGCAGCCCACCGAGCTCCTCGCGCTGCGCGCCGCCGAGGCGAAAGGCTTCGCGACTGCGCAAGTCCCGCTCGACAAGGCGATGGACACGGTCGCTCACAACCGGATGGTTGGGTCGATCGCGCCGCAGCAGTCGACGGACACAGCGTCGCTCGTGGGATGGGCGGGGTTGCCGACGACGGGCCTCGGTTCGCTCCCGCCGCTTCCGCCCGTTCCCTCTGCGAGCGCGGTCGCCGATGGCGGTGCCGCCCCCGCGACCACCGCCGGCGCAGCTCCCTCCGCGTCGGGCTCCGCCGCTCCTCCGTCGATCGCGCCGTCTTCTTCGGCGGCGCACCCCGCAATTGTCCCGACGGTTCCGTCGGCAGCCCACTCATCAAGCTCCTCCCCCGCGCCTTCCGCCCCGCCCGCTCCGCATCCGTGAACGCCTGACCATGAGCTTTCTCACCGACCTCCGGCATCGTGTGCCTCTCTGGCGCCGCCTCGCGGCTGCGTCAGTGGTCGCGCTGTGCTTCGGCGTCGGGCCCACGACGGCACATGCGCAGGCCGCCGCGACTCAGGCCGAGGCGACGCCGCGCGAGCTCCTGTCGGTCAAGGTGGATGAGCACCTCGACGGGCCGGTTCCCGCAGACGCGACGTTCCGCGATCTCGATGGGAAGTCGGTGCGGCTCGGGGACCTGATCGACGGCAAGCGACCGACGCTGCTGACGTTCGCATACTTCAACTGCCCGGTGCTCTGCAGCCTCATCCTGAACTCGGCCGCCTCCTCGATGTCGAAGATCCCGTGGACGATCGGACGCGAGTTCGACGTCATCACGATCAGCATCGATCCGCACGAGACCGTAGAGCGTGCAAAGAGCAAGCGCGAGGCGCTGCTCGCCCAGTACGGACGAAAGGAAGCGTCGACGGGGTGGCACTTCCTCCTCGGCGACGCAGCACAGATCGCTCGCGTCACGGATGCGGTCGGCTATCGCTTCCACTACGACGAGGAGAGCCAGCAGTTCGCCCATCCGGGCACGCTCATCCTGCTCCAGCCGAACGGTCACGTCTCCCGCTACCTGTACGGGCTCGAGTATCCGCCGAACGATGTGCGGCTCGGGCTGCTCGAGGCCTCCCAAGGGAAGCTCATCTCGACGGTCGAGCAGGTCATGATGTTCTGCTACCGCTACGACGCGAACGAGGGTCGTTACGTCATCGTCGCGAACCGAGTCATGCGGATCGGCGCGGGGGGAATCGCGCTCGTGTTCGGCATCTTCTTGGCAATGTTCTGGTACCGGGAGCGAAAGCAGTTCGTGCTTCGTCGGGCCAGCTCTCGACTCGCTTCTGGCGACGTCGGTGCTGGTGCCAGCCCCGTGAATGCGACAGTGACCCCGATGGAGACTCGCACGTGAACCCCCAATTCTTTGGCCAGCTGCCGCAGGGAATGTCGAGCGGCGCGGCCGACTACGACGAGCTCTACTATCTCATCTACTGGATCAGCGTCGTCTTCACGGTCGGCATCGTGGGCACTTCCCTCTACTTCATCATGAAGTACCGCCGGAAGAAGGGGGACCTGCCGGACAAGCGCATGGTCGACCTCACCCGGCTCGAGATCTTCTGGACGGTGACGCCGCTCTTCGCCGTGGTCTTCCTCTTTCACATCGGCTTCAAGGACTTCGTCCGGAACGCCGTCGCCGCCGATAACCCGATCGAGATTCGCGTCCGCGCCAAGCAGTGGCTCTGGGACTTCGAATACCCGAACGGGATGCGCGAGAACAACGTCGTGCTCTTCCCGATCGACACGCCGATCAAGCTCGTCATGTCCTCGGACGACGTCATTCACTCGTTCTATGTGCCGGAGTTTCGGCTCAAGAAGGATGTCGTCCCCGGGCTCTACTCGACGCTCAGCTTCACGCCGACGGTGCTCGGTGAGGCCCACGTCTTCTGCGCGGAGTTCTGCGGAACGAGCCACTCCGGCATGCTCGGGACGATCAAGATCGTCCCGCGCGCCGAGTACGAAGCCTACATCAAGGAAGGGCCCAAGAAGCCCGACGATCTCACCGAGGCGCAGTGGGGCGAGAAGCTGTTCGTGCAGAATGGCTGCTCGGTCTGCCACGCGCGTGACGGCGTCACCGCATCACAGTGCCCGAACCTGAAGGGGATCTGGGGTCGGGACGAGACGATGACGACGAACGAGAAGGTTCACGTCGAGGAGAACTACGTGAAGGAGTCGATCCGCAAGCCGCAGGCGAAGATCGTGCTGGGCTACACGAACGTCATCATGCCGACGTTCGCGCTCACCGACCGGCAGATCGATGGGATCATCGCGTACTTCAAGACGCTCAAGTAAGCCGCTGCAACCGACTGAGGCCACATGACCACCGTAACCACCGACGTCCCCCTCCCGCATGCCGGGCACCACCCGGATCCGAACGAGAGCTATCTCAAGACGACGCACAGCCTTGCGGGGACGGAGCACGGGGCGCTGTCGTGGCTGACCACCCTCGACCACAAGCGCATCGGCATCATGTACCTGTGCCTGGTGCTCGGAGCGTTCCTCACGGGGGGAATCTTCGCGCTCCTCGTGCGCATCGAGCTGCTGACCCCCGGCAAGACTATCGTCGATGCTGACGAGTACAACCGTCTGTTCACGCTCCATGGCGTGGTCATGGTCTTCCTCTTCATCATCCCGTCGATCCCGGCGGCGCTCGGCAACTTCGTCCTCCCGCTGCAGCTCGGGGCGAAGGACGTAGCGTTCCCGAAGTTGAACCTCGCGAGCCTCTACATCTACGCGTTCGGTGCCTGCTTCGCGCTCTACAGCCTCGTCCACGGCGGCGTCGACACCGGCTGGACGTTCTACACGCCGTACTCCGCGCGGACGACCTCATACGTCATCCCGATGCTCCTCGGAGCGTTCATCATGGGGTTCTCCTCGATCCTCACGGGCGTGAACTTCATCGCGACGATCCACAAGATGCGCGCTCCGGGCATGAGCTGGGGAAGGCTCTCCCTCTTCTCGTGGGCGCTCTATGCGACCAGCATCATCCAGGTGCTCGCGACGCCCGTCCTCGCGATCACGCTACTCCTGCTCGTGCTGGAGCGCTGGCTCGGTCTCGGAATCTTCGACCCGAAGCTGGGCGGCGACCCGGTCCTGTTTCAGCACTTCTTCTGGTTCTACTCACACCCCGCCGTCTACATCATGATCGTGCCCGGAATGGGCATCGTGAGCGAGCTCATCGGGACGTTCGCGCGTCGGCAGGTCGTCGGATACTGGTTCATCGCGATGTCTTCGCTGGGGCTCGCGCTGCTCGGCTTCCTCGTTTGGGGCCACCACCTTTTCGTGAGCGGCATGAGCGAGTACGCGACGATGGTGTTCAGCGCGCTGACGTTCCTCGTCGCCATCCCGAGCGGCGTGAAGGTGTTCAACTGGGTCGCGACGCTGTACCGAGGCTCGATCAGCCTCGAGTCGCCGATGCTCTACGCGCTCGCCTTCCTGTTCCTCTTCACGATCGGCGGCCTCACGGGCCTTTTGCTCGGAATGCTCTCGATCGATATCCACCTGCACGACACGTACTTCGTGGTCGCCCACTTCCACTACGTCATGGTCGGCGGCACGGTCATGGGCTTCGTCGGAGGGCTCCATTACTGGTGGCCGAAGATGACAGGCAAGCTCTATGACGAGGGCATGGCGCGCATCGCCTGGTTCCTCGTATTCGTCGGCTTCAACGTCACCTTCATGGCGCAGTTCGTGATCGGGTCTCGCGGCGGGCCGCGGCGCTACTGGGACCCGCCCCCGCAGTACCAGACGCTCCACATCGTCTCGACGGTCGGCTCGTGGATCCTCGGGCTCGGCTTTCTCGTCATGCTGGCGATGTTCATTCGCTCGCTCATGAGCGGCGCGAAGGCTTCGTCGAACCCGTGGGGATCGGCGGCGCTCGAGTGGCAGACGGCGAGCCCGCCTCCCCTCGGGAACTTCGTCAAGGAACCTCTCATCACGCGTGGCCCGTACGACTATCATCTGGCGACCGAAGCCGAGCTCCACGAGGGTCACTGACCGATGGCAACCGAGACCACGATTGAAGCGGCGGCAGAGCCCGTCCACGGCCATGCAACGGAGAGTGACCACGCGCACGCAGACGCGCACCCGGCCTTCCTCGCGCACCACTTCGACACGCCGCTCCAGCAGTTCGACGCCGCGAAGCTCGGGATGTGGGCGTTCCTCGGGCAGGAGCTGCTCTTCTTCAGCGGGCTCTTCGTGGCCTACGGTGTGTTCCGCCTCTGGCACCCGGAAGCATTCGCGGAGGCGTCGCACCAGCTGAACAAGACGATGGGGATGGTGAACACCATCGTCCTCCTCTTCAGCAGCCTGACCGCTGCGCTCGCGGTCCGTTCAGCGCAGAAGGGGGAGAAGGATCAGACCACGATCCTCCTCATCATCACGATCGTCTGCGCGTTCATCTTTCTCGGGGTGAAGTACTTCGAGTACGAGCACAAGTTCCACTCTGGGCTTCTCCCAGGTCGGTGGTTCGGAGTGGCGCGAGAGTTTCCGAGTGGCGAGCTGCTGAAGGGCGAGGAGATCCCTCTCCTTCCGGCAGGGGCGAGCGCGTTCTTCTCCCTCTACTTCGTGATGACCGGTGTCCACGCCGTCCACATCATCGTGGGCATCGGCGTCCTCACCTGGATCCTGCGGCGAAACATCCGCGGGGAGTTCTCGAAGGAATACTTCACCCCCGTCGACAATGTCGCCCTCTACTGGCACCTCGTCGACCTCGTCTGGATCTATCTCTTCCCGCTTCTCTACCTCATCGACTGAAGAGGACGACACCATGTCGAACCCCACCACCACCGACCGCACCACGACCGATGGCGCCCATGACGACCACGGTCAAGCGGATGACGGGCAGGTGCATGCCCATATTAGCGGCCTCGGCTTCTATGTCGGGATCTTCCTCGCGCTGATCTGCTTCACCGTCCTGACGGTCGTCCTGTCGAACGTCCACCTCGGGAAGCTGAACCTCGTGGTCGCTATCGTCATCGCATCGATGAAGGCGTCGCTCGTTGTCCTCTTCTTCATGCACCTCCGCTACGACACGAGGTTTTACTCGATCATCCTCGTCGTCTCCCTCCTCTTCATCGGAGTGTTCTTCGCGTACACGACGAACGACACGGAACGACGTGGGGAGATCGACCTCGATCAGGGGGTCAAGGTGCTTCCGTCCACCGGCGTCATCGCGCCCGGAGGCGTCCCGGCGGTTGCGGTAGCGGAGCCGAAGGAAGGCGCCAAGTAGCACTCGTCGAGTGAAGCGCCATCACCCCAGGAGGATGGCGGCGCCCGTGCTCGAACGACCTTCGCGGGAACCATGCTTCGGGAGAGCGCAGTCGCTCCCGAGCGGTCAGGTGCCCTTTGGGTAGCCCATCACCGGTGGTGAGACCGTGACGCCGAGAAACGTGCCGGCGTTGCTCATCAGGTAAGCGTGATTTCCCGCGACCGTAGGGGTCTGGGCGAAGCCGCTCCCGAGATCGATCGCATCGATGACCTTGCCGTTCCTCGGCGAGAGCAGAAAGAGGCCGTACTCGGTGGTGCCAAGGAGCATCGCCCCTGCGATTGGCGCCGGTGCGGTCATGCCCCCGTCCGGGATCTTGATGCGCCAGATCCGCTGGCCGTTCGCCGGGTCGAGACCCCAGAGGCCGCTGGTCGCGCTCGACGCGAGCAGGATTTTTCGTTCGGGCTCACGCGGACCGCCGGGGTCCGGGCCGAAGCTGTTCGGCATGTGCGCCGGCTCGTCCCAGAGCACGAGCTCGGTGGTGCCGACCGCCTGAGCGTTGCTCCATACGCGGGCGCCCGTCTCGGCGTCGAGCGCGAACACTCCTCCCGCATAGCTCGCGACGAAGATGACACGCTCACCCGCGACATCTCCGAGGACGGGGGTGGTGTCGACGTCGAGATACCTCGGCGCCTCACCGGTCGTGCTCGACTGCTCAGCCTCGGCGGACAGATCGACCGGCGTCCACCGCTCGGTCCCGTCCTTTGCGTCGTACGCATCGACACGTCCGTCCGAGAACGCCAGGTAGACCTTGCCATGATCCAGCATCGGTCCTGCGTATCCCGCGACCTCCATGCCGAGGGCTGACGTCCGGCGTACGTTCCACTTCGGCTTCCCCGTGCGTCGATCCATCGCATAGAGCTGGTCCGCGCCATTGGCGACGTAGAGCGTCTCGCCGCCGATCACTGGCACCCGCGAAACCTCGGCGCCCGTCATGTACCTGAAGACGAGGGTCCCGTCCTGCGCGTGGAGCGCATAGAGAGCGCCGTCATGGGATCCGAAGTAAACGATGTCGAGCTCTGCATCGTAGAGAGGTTCGGACTGGACGACCCCGAGCGTCTCGTAGCGCCAGATCGCGCTCCCGTCGCCGGCTCGAAGCGCGTATAGGCCGTGATCGGCCGACCCGATGAAGACTCGCCCGTTGTCCACGTCGACGGCGGCGCGGCTCCGCTCGTAGTCCTCTCCCGTCGTGCGTCCGCTGGCGGTGAGCGGTCGGTCGATGACGACCTCGATGGCGCCGCTCTTGTGGTGCAGCCAGAGCGGGCCCTCGGGGTTCACGCGATCGAAGAACGTACAGCCCGCCAGCACGCTAGGAATCACGCCCGCCGTCAGCAGCCAGCGCGCACGGACGCGACCGCCGGCGCCTATCGTCACTTGCCTGCTCCAGGCGGTAGCGGCGGAGCTCCCTTCCCTCCGCCAGACTTCTGGAGCTGCTCGTAGATCTTCTGGATCTGGGCCGGGTTCAGCTGGTTCTTGCCCTTCCCTCCCGGGCCACCCATGCCACTCATCCCAGCGCCCATTCCCGGCATGCCGCCCATGCCGCCTGCCGTCTGCTTCGGCGGCAAGGCATCGGGCGCGAGGCTGCGCAGCGCATCGTCCGCGACCGTCTCGAGGTAGACGAACGGGTGTTCGTCCTTCTCCTTGTGGAGCCGCTCGTGAAGCTTCTTCAGCATGTCGACCGCCTGCTCCGTCGACCCTTGCTTCTTGAGCACGCGCGCCTCGTGGTACATCCCCAGCTCCTTGAAGCCGGTGACGTCCGTGTTCTCGAGCTCGCGATACTCTTTCGCAGCCTTGTCGAGCAGGTCCTTCACAGCATCGCCGCTCGTGGCGTCTGCCTTGAGCTCGTAAGCGAAACCCATCCCTTCGAGCGAACGGCCGCGCACCTCGGGGTCCGCCTTCGCGAGCACAGAGGTGGAAACATCGGTGTACGCGGCTAGCGCTCCGTCCGGGTCCTCCTTGTCGAGGAGCAACGACCCCTCGGAGAGCCGTGCGAGGATCGCCGCACCGGTCCCGCGGAACTTCGTCTCCACGGTCCTGTAGCCCGTGAGCGCAGCCTCTCTCCGATCCTCCGTCGTCTTGAAGACGGGCGTCGGGTCGTGCGGACGATCTGGTTCGTCTTCCTTGTCGGGGTCGCCGATCCGCCCGCGCTCGTCGGCGACGGCCGCCGCGAGCTGTGCCGAGGCGTCGTTCTCGCGCTTGTGCTGGTACACCGTGTAGCCGAGCGATCCGGCGATGGCGACGGCCGCTGCGATGGCGACGCCTGTGACGAGCTGCTGGTTCTTCTTCACCCACTTCCCGAGATCGTTGGCGCGATCGAGCAGCGGATCGGCGTCTACTGCCGTCGCGATCTCGCGCTTCACTGGCGCCTTCGCCCCGATCTTGGCAAGTCGCTTCGAAGCGGACGCCTCCAGCCCCGACTTCCTCTTCGGCTTCTTGTTCGCGCTCCGGCGCGCCTCGAGCTTGGCCTCCTCGTCACGAGCGATGCGCTCGGCGTCATCGTCGGCATCGAGGGCGGAGACTCGCTTCAGGATTGCGGCCGGCGACGCAGCGTCGATCGGAGCGTCCTCGCCGTCGTCCGCCTTCTCGACGTCTGCATCGGCTGCGACTGGAGCCGGCGGGGGGCCGTCGATGGGCGGCGAGCCTGTGCTCTCTTCGTTCTTCGGGTCGTCAGGCACGGCCGTGCTCCAGGTTCGATGTGTGCAGGTGGATGAGGCGGCGAACCTTATAGCAGGCCAGCCCCCTTTTCTACCGCTGCACGTCCTTGACGGCAGCAACGACCCGCGCAACCCCATCGATGATGCGAGGGAGGGGCTCGCTCGTGAAGCAGAGGCGCGCGTGCTGGGCGAAATCGACGCCAAAGCCTGCGCCCGGCGCGAGGAGAACGCCGCGCGCGATGGCTCGCTCGAGAAGCACGGAGAGCGGCCTCTCGCCGAGCACCTCCCGAAAGTCGAGGAAGACGTAGGCTCCGCCGTCGGGAACAGAAAACCGGACGGTCGTCCCGGCGAGGCCTTCGACCACCGCCTCGAGCGACCGGCGGTAGAGCAACAGCGCCCGCTCCGTCCACCGCGAGCCGGACGCGAGGGCCGCCGCCGCTGCGTGCTGCATCGTCAGCGGCACGCTGAAGATCGAGTGAGTGGAGACGCGCAGCGCGACCGCCAGCACCTCCTTCGGCATCACGACGTAGCCGACTCGGAGCCCAGCGAGCGCATGGCTCTTGGAAAACGAGTACGCCGTGAGGGTCCGCTCGGCCATCCCGGGGAGCGACGCGAGAGAGACGTGCGAAGCGCCGAACGAGAAATCTGCGTAGGCCTCGTCGGCGAAGACCCAGAGGTCACGCTCGATCGCGAGCGCCGCGACGCTCGACAGCTGCTCCCGCGACAGCATCTTGCCGTCGGGGTTGTTCGGCGAGATGAGGTAGATGGCCTTCGTTGCCGGCGTGAGTGCCTCGCGGAAGACCGATCCCGCGTCCAGCGTCGGGTCGGCGTAGAGCCGGCTCGTGAACGGAACCTCGACGGGTCTCGCGCCGGTCGCGAGGAGCAAGCCGTGCGCGAGAGGCCAGTACGGTGCAGCGAGCAGCACGTCGTCGCCGGGCGAGAGGACTGCCGCGGCAGCGCAGAAGAGCGCATGCGTGGCGCCCGCACCTAGGAGGACGTTCTCGCCCGCGACCTCGGGGAAGGTGCGGGCACGCTTCCGTAGATCCTCGGCGATGGCGTTGCGGAACGAGCTGAGCCCCGTGACCGCGCCATACCTATACAGGTTCGTGCCGTCGCCGTGCCGCTGCAGCACAGGCCCGAGCAGCGCGACCTGCGGCGGCTCGAGGTACGTGTCCCCGAGATGAAGACCGATGAGATCTCCGCCGCGCGCGGCGTGAGCAGCGATGTGGTGCTCGAGCTCGGCAAACACACTGGGCCGGAGGCTCGCGCGGATCGGCGAAAGGGACGGCATGCGTCGCAGGGTAGCTCGTTTGGCGGTCGAGCACTGTCCAGTGGTGGAACTGTCGAGTCGTGGAGCACCGTCACCTGCACCGGGTGCAGGCACTCTGCTCGGACGACACTTCGCGCGGCGCTTGCTGAGCGGGCGGAGCGCCGGCGACGATGGAACGAGCGCCACGGTCGCTGCTCACTATACTGCACGGGTGACACGTCCTCGCGACCTCGCGGTCTTCCTCGTTGTTGGCTGCAGCGGCTGCAGCACCACGGCTGCATCGTCCCCCGACGGTGGAATGCCCTCCGACGGAGGCCGAATGCAGCACACGTCGTCGCAGCAAAGGGACGCGCGCGACGCGGGGCATGAGAGCAACTCGCACGATGGGAGCAGCGGTGGGGATGCGTCGACGAGCGGTCCTCCCACGCCTTCCTACGGGCCTGTGACCCTCGCGGCTGGCTACCCGAACCTCGACCTGCCCCTCGTGGGCGCGACCTCGCTCCGGGTCCTCTCGCCGACGATGCTCGAGCTGACCCTCGTCACGACGAAGGCGATCGACCCCGCTCCGGTCACCCAGTGGAGCTTCGTCGACTCGAGCGGCAACCCGAGCGCGCTCCCGTCGGCGACAAGCCTGACCGTCGAGGCCGCGGGCGCGACGGAGACCGTGACGCAGGTCGGCTTCCGACGACGTCCCATCTACTCCCCGCTCGCGAGCTACGATCTGCGCGTCGGCAACTCGCTCTATCTGACGCTCTCCTCGCCTCTCGCAGACGGCACGACGGTCTCGGTCGACGACACGACTGGCACGCTCTGGACCGCGCCCACCACGTACGCCGCGACCGTCGATCCGATGCGCTACAGCGCCGCGATTCACGTCAACCAGGCAGGGTACGTCCCCTCCCTCAGCAAGCACGGCCTCGTCGGCCAGTACGTCGGCAACCTCGGTGAGCTGCCGATCACGGCGACCACGTTCTCGCTCGTGAACGCCGCGACCGGGGCGAGCGCCTTCCAGGGAACGCTCGTCGCGCGGCCGGACCAGGGCTTCGGCTTCATGCCGGCGCAGTACCAGCAGGTCCTCGACGCCGACTTCTCGAGCTTCACGACGCCGGGCGAGTATCAGCTGGTCGTGCCTGGGCTCGGCGCGTCGTACCCGTTTTACATCGACGAAGGCGCCGCGATGGCGGTCGCCCGGACGTACGCGCAGGGCCTGTACAACCAGCGGTGCGGCATGGCGAAGACGCTGCCTTACACCCGCTTCGTCGACGGCATCGACCACGTCGCGCCGGTCTCGATTCCGGATGGGACCTCGACCTATTCCACGGCGACGATGCTCCTCGCGAGCAACGCGTCGGTCCCCATGGGGCAGACGGCGCCCGAGCTGACGAGCTTCACGAACGGGCTCTATCCGTACGTCGACACGGGGACGACCAGCGAGTCTGGCGGCCACCACGACGCGGGCGACTACAGCAAGTACCTGATGGACAGCGGCTACCTGATCCACACGCTCGTCTTCGCCGTCGACAACTTCCCGGGCGTCGCCGCGATGGACAACCTCGGCATCCCCGAGAGCGGCGACGGCAAGAGCGACGTCCTCGAGGAGGCGAAGTGGGAGGCGGACTTCGTCGTGAAGATGCAGGACGCCGACGGGCTCTTCTTCTATCTCGTGTATCCGAAGGACCGCGCCTACGAGAGCAACGTCCTCCCGAGCATGGGCGACCCTCAGATCGTGTGGCCGAAGAACACGTTCGCCTCGGCCGCCGCCGTCGCCGCGCTCGCCGAGATCGGCTCGTCGCCGACGTTCAAGGCGCAGTTTCCGACCGAGGCCGCGCAGTACCTCGCCGCTGCAGAGACCGGATGGACCGCGCTGCAGGCCGCGCTGACGAAGAACGGGCCGACAGGCGCGTATCAGTTCATCTACCAGGACGACGAGTATCTCCACGACGACATGATCGCCTGGGCCGCAGCCGCGCTCTTCGCGGCGACCGGGGACGCGAGCTATCAGGCAGCGCTCGAGCAGTGGTATCCCGACCCGACCGACACCGCGAGCTTCCACTGGGGCTGGTGGGGGATGTGGCGAGGCTTCGGAAACGCTACGCGCGCGTACGCCTTCGCCGAGCGCTCGGGGCGTTTGATGGCCGGCCAGCTCGACGCGGCGTATCTCGCGAAGTGCAACACGGAGATCACCACCGTCGGCAACGACGAGCTGCTTTGGGCGACCGACAGCGCGTACGGCACGAGCCTGCCGGTGCCTACGAAGGCGACGAACCAGGCCGGGTGGTACTTCTCCGGGACGCAAGCCTTCGACCTCGCGGTCGCGTACCAGATCAACCCCGACGCCGCGTACAAGGACGCCATTCTCACCAACATCGGCTACGAGGCCGGCGCGAACCCGATGAACCTCTCGTACCTGTCCGGGCTGGGCTGGCAACGACCGCGTGAGATGGTGAGCCAGTTCTTCCAGAACGATCGCCATCGCCTGCCCCCCACGGGGATCGACTACGGCAACGCCGTCACGGGGTACATGTACCTGTCGGAGTACGGAAGTGAGCTCGAGGAGCTGACGTTCCCGTCGGACGGCGCTTCGAGCGGCGCGTACGCCTTCTATGATCGCTACAGCCACCAGTTCAACACGGCGACGGAAGCCGACACGGTGAACGAGGGCTGGGGCTTCGCGGCGATCGTCGCGATCGCCGCGCAAACGTCGGCCGCGACCACGGCGTGGGCAGGCAAGGCCGGGACGATCATGGCCCCGTCGACCGCGACCCTGGGTCAGCCGGTGACCGTGACGCTGTCGCCACCGCCGGGCGTCGACCTGACGAACGCGCGAGTCACCTGGGAAGCCCTCGGACAGGAGCCCTGGATGGGAGGGACGACGTTCACGTTCACGCCGACGGCCGCAGGCGCCTCATGGATCGACTGTGAAGCGATGCTGCCCGACGGGCGCAGAGTGATCGCCGCGGTCACGGTCAATTGAGCGGAGCATCGCCGCCTGCGGCAGGCGCCCGTGCTCGGCCGACGCCTCCGCGGCGCACGCTTAGCTCGTCTTCCTGTTCCGTGCTCGACCCAGGAGCGCGAGGCTGACGAGCGTCGCGACGTATGGGAGAGCCGTGACGAGGTCGTGAGAGGCCCGCGACTGCCCCTGAAACACGATCTGCGAGGCGTCGAGCAGCGCGAACGCGGCGCATGCGAGCACTGCGCGGCCGGGTCGCCAGCCCGAGAGAATCACCGCGGCGAGCGCGATGAAGCCACGTCCGCCGCTCATCCCCGACTGGAACTGGTGCTGGTCGTACGCGAGCGCGGCGCCGCCCACGCCCGCGATGGCGCCGCCGAGCGTCACTGCGACGGCACGGACCCTCGCGACGTCGAGGCCGAGGCTCGCGGCGGCGGCGGCGTCTTCCCCCGCCGCGCGCACCTGGATGCCGAGGCGAGTCCGCTGCAACGCGTACGCGGTCAGCGCCAGAAGCGCGAGAGCGGCGACCGTCAGCGGGTTCGTCACTGTGTCCGCGATGAGCCTCATGGCGGACGCGCTCCCGACATCCGCACGGAATCCGGGCACGGTCGGCGAGTTCGAGCTCGAGCCGTAGAGCGCGCGAAGGGCGAACCGCGTCCCGCCGAGCGCGACGAGGTTGAGCGCGATGCCGCTGACGATGGCGTCGACTCCCACGTGTACGACCCACGCGTGCACCGCGCCGATGGCGGCGCCGACCAGGACGGCCCCGAGGACACCGAGCACCGCGCTCCCCGTCGCGACCTGCACGGCGACCGCGCCGAACGCGCTCGCGAGGAGCATCCCCTCGAGCGCGATGTTCACGACACCGCTCTTCTCGCTCCAGATCCCCGCGAGCGCTGCGCACGCGTACGGCACGGTCATCCGCACCGTCTCCGACGCGAGCGTCAGTGCGAGACCACCGCTCACGCGGGCACCGTCGCGCGAGCGCCCGTTCGCGCAAGGCTCCGTCGCACGCTCGCGTCGCTCACCGAGATCGCGACGATGACAACCCCCTCGAGCACGTCCATCAGCTCGCGCGGCACGTGCGCGTTGATCGCGAGGCCGCCCTGCTGGAGCGTTCCGAAGAAGAGCGCGGCGAGCACGAGCCCGACGGCGCTCGACCGTCCGAGCAGGGCCACCGCGATGCCTCCGAACCCTGCCCCCGCGCCGAGGCCCATCTCGTAGTAGCCCTTGTATCCGAGGACCGTTCCTGCGCTCGCTAGCCCCGCACACGCCCCCGAGATCACGAGCGCGGACGTGAGGCGTCGTGCGACCGGGATGCGGACGGCCGCACACGCGAGCGGGTTCTTTCCGATCAGGACGATCTCGCGACCGACCCGTGTCCGACGGAGCGCCCATTGCAGCCCGAACGCGAGCAGGATGGAGAGGAAGAGCGCGATGCTCACGGCGCTGCCTCGTAGAACCGGGAGGATCGTGTCGAGCCTCGGGAGTCGCGCCGAGCTCGCGATGTCGGGCGTGCGGACGCTGCCTGCAACCGCGATCCCGCTCCCGAGCACCGCGCCGATCGCGGCGTCCGCGATCCGGTTCATCATGATGGTCCCGATGACCTCGTGGGCGCCGAAGCGCGCGCGGAGGAACGCCGGGACGAACGCCCACGCCCCGCCCGCGGCGGCCGCGACGACCAGCAGCAGCGGCACGGCGACGACCGCGGGCAGACCCGTCACTCTCGCGCCGACGAGGGCGACGACGAGGCTCGCGATCGCGAGCTGCCCTTCGCCGCCGATGTTGAAGAGACCCGCTCGCAGACCGAGCTCCACCGCCACGCCGGTGCAGAGGAGCGGCGTCGCCTTGAAGAGCACCTGACCCGTGCCGTAGGCCGTGCCCCAGGTTCCCTCGACCAACAGACGGCCGACGACGATCGGCGATTCCCCGTAGAGCCAGACCATGAGGGCGAAGGCGATCCACGCGACCGCGAGCGCCGTCGTGATCGCGATCGCCTCGGTGGACACGCGTGACCTCATTCCGCAGCCTCGCCGCCGAGCATGGCCGCGCCGAGCGTGGCGTCGTCGGCCGTGGGAGGCAGCGACGCGACGACGCGACCGCGCACCATTACGAGGATGCGGTCGCACAGGAGGCGGAGCTCGGCGAGGTCCGCGCCGATCACGAGGATCGCCATCCCGCGCGATCTGGCCGCGAGGATCTGCTCGTGGATGGCGCGCGCGGCCAGCAGGTCGACGCCGCGAGTCGGGTGAGCGATCACGAGCACCGAGGGGTCGCGCGCCAGCGCTCGCGCGAGCACGATCTTCTGCTGGTTGCCGCCAGAGAGGGTGCGGGCCGGCGCGCGACGAGCCGGAGGCCGGATGTCGAAGCGGGCGATGCGCTCGTCTGCGACGATGGCGATGCGCGCGTCATCGACGAGGCCGCGACGCGTGAAATGCGCGAGCTCTCCGAGCACCAGGTTTTCCTCGACCGTCGCATCGAGCACCAGCCCCGCCGTCTGGCGGTCTTCGTGCACGACCGCCACCGGGCCTCTGGTGATGAACTCTCCGGAGTCGGCGTCGAGCAGGCCGCCGAGCACGGCGACGAGCTCCGACTGACCGTTCCCCAGCACCCCCGCGACGCCGACGATCTCGCCAGACGCCACCTCGAGGGAGACAGCGCGCAACGCGCGCCCGAACGACAGATCGCGCACCGCGAGCCGCGCTTCACCGGCGTCGCCACGCTGTGAGCCCGACGCTCGGTCACCAGGGGCGCGCAGCTCGGGGAGCGCTTCGCCGCCGAGGAGCTCCGCCGCGAGCCGACCGACCTCCGCCCCCTTCCCTCTCTCGACCGCGCGCGTCTCGAGCGTCCGCCCGCGTCGCATCACCGTCACGACGTCCGCGTGCGTCTCGACTTCGTCCAGTTTGTGCGTGACGACGACGACCGCCCGCCCCTCGCTCACCATGCGGCGCAGGGTCGCGTAGAGCACCGTCGCCTCCTGCGGGGTGAGGACGGCCGTCGGCTCGTCGAGAATGACGACGCGCGCGTCGCGATAGAGCGCGCGCGCGATCTCGAGCCGCTGCTTGTCGCCCACGCCGAACGTCTGCACCTTCGCGTCGAGCGGGAACGACGCACCGAGCTCCGCGAGCGCGCGCTCCGCCCTCACGCGCGCAGACGCGAGGTCGAGCCGCCCACCTGGCAGCGTCGGCTCGGCTCCGAGGATCATGTTCTCCAGCGCAGTGAGCTCGCCGAAGAGGGCGAAATGCTGCTGCACCATCGCGACCGCGAGCCCCTGCTCGCGTCGCCCTCCAGTCGTGAGGCGCGCACCGAACGCCCAGACCTCGCCGCTGTCCGGAGCGAGAATCCCCGCGGCGATCTTTAGGAGAGTGCTCTTCCCTGCCCCGTTCTCGCCGACGACCGCGTGAAGGGCGCCCGCGCGCACCTCGAGGCAGGCGCCGCGCACGGCCTGGAGGTCTCCGAAGCTCTTGTCGATATCGACAAGACGGAGCGCGGGCGCGGAGCCATCGCTTGCAATCGTAGGGGTCACGAGTCACCCTCCGGCCGGCTCATGGACCGCAGAGTACACAAGCGCTACCTGGATTACCGCGAGCGTCACGTCTACTTCGGCTGGAGGAAGCCGATCCTCTCCGCCGCGGACTACGAGCGCCTCGACGCCGAGGCGGAGGTGCTGCTCGCCAAGGGAGAAGAAGAACGAGATGACGAGGAAGAGGAGCGCTTCGCAGCGATCCTCCACGTGCTCCTCCGCGACTGACGCTTCGACCCCTCGGAATCAGGCGCTCGCGGTCTTCTTCGAGCCCTTCACGAGGCGCAGCTTCTCCTTCTTCGTCTCCGCCAGCGGCTCGGGCTTCGCCTTCTTGGCGACCTCTCGAGCGCTCGTGCGCGGGATGTGACTGTGGAGCGCTGCGCCGTTCAGGATCGCCTCGCAGAGCGCGCCGTACTCGATGCCGGCCGACGCCGCGATCTTCGGGAGCAGCGACGTCTTCGTCATCCCGGGCAACGTGTTGACCTCGAGGACGTACTCGTTCTCCCCCTCCGTCACGAGGAGGTCGACACGGCACGCGCCCGTGCATCCGAGCGAGCGAGCTGCGCGCTCGGCGAGGTTCATGACGCCGCGCGCTCGCGTGGTGCCGAGGCGTGGCGGGCAGATGTAGTCGGTCGCGCCGGGCGTGTACTTCGACGCGTAGTCGTACACGCCGCTCTTGGGGACAACCTCGATGGCGCCGATCGCGCGACCGTCGAGCACGCCGACATGGACCTCCATGCCGCGCACGAAGCGCTCGATGAGGACGAGGTCGTCGTGAACGAGCGCGCCGCTGATCGCAGCCTCGAGCGCGACGAGGTCGTCGGCGCGCGAGACCCCGACCGACGAGCCCTCACCGCGCGGCTTCGCGATGACGGGGAAGCCGAAGCTGCTGTGAACCTCCGCGAGGTCCTGGAGGCTCTGCTTCGTCGCGACGTAGTAGGGCGCGGTGGGGACGTTGTGGAGGCGGAACAGCTCCTTCGACTTGAGCTTGTCCATCGCGAGCGCCGAGCCGAGCACCGACGAGCCCGTGTAGGGGATGCCGAGCAGCTCGAGCAGCCCCTGGATGCAGCCGTCTTCGCCGCCGCGGCCGTGGAGCGCCAGGAACGCGACGTCGATGTCCGCCTCGCGAACCAGCTGATCGACTCCGCGTGTCTCGGGTCCGAACGCGATGCGAACGACCTCGTGCCCGCGCTCCTCGAGCGCGTCAGCCACGCCGGCTCCAGTGCGGAGCGACACTTCGCGCTCCGCGCTCAAGCCGCCCATCAGGACCCCAATGCGCTTCCTAGCCATGTTCGTCACCTCGCTCATGAGCACCGAAGATCCAAGACTCGAGCCACGGCGGAACACGCCGCAAATGTCGAGAACGTCACGGTGTCTCGTGTCCCGCAGGCCACATCACCGTGTCCAGTCCGTATCAACCGGACGAGCCAACCGTCAACTTTCCGCGGTCACCAATTCTCCCGGCGTCGGTCGGCCAAGAGCCTCCCTCCTTCCTTCCGTGAGAATTGCCGGGGAGCGCGGCCGCTTCCCGGAGCCCCAGCCGAGCACTGCCGGACAAGCTACGGCGCGTCGATTTCGACCATGATGGCTGTGATGTTGTCTTTGCCGCCTCGCTCGTTGGCGAGGTCGATGAAGCGCTTCACCGCGGGGCCACCGGCGAGCGCGGCAATCGGAGCGATGTCGGCCTGATGCAGGTAGCCATGCAACCCATCGCTGCAGAGGAGGAACTTGTCCCCCATCTTGAGCGGGATGAGGCCCGTGTCGACCTGCACGTAGTCGCGGTTTCCGACGGCGCGAGTGATGACGTTCCGGTGCGGAGATTTCCTGGCTTCTTGCGGAGTTATCAGCCCTTGTTTGAGCTGCCACGCGATGAGCGTGTGGTCCTCCGTGAGCTGCTCGGTCTCCGTCCCGTTGATGCGGTAGATGCGGCTGTCACCGACCTGCGCGGTGACGGCGAAGTCTCCGAGCACGAGGAGCGCGCTGATCGTCGTCCCCATCCCGGTCTTGCCGCGGTCCATCTCCGCCATCGAGAAGACCATGTACGTCGCGGCCTGCACGGCGCTCTCCATGACACGGCATGCTGCGCGCGCGTCGTCGGGGTTCACCGGCTCGCGGAGCGCGTTGAGGCTCGCGTACTGTCGCTTGACCATCCCGTAGACGGTCTCGACGGACTCCTGGCTCGCGACCTCGCCCGCCGCGTGACCGCCCATGCCGTCGGCGACGACGTAGAGGCCGAGGGTGTCGTCGAGGAAGAAGGCGTCCTCGTTCGACGTGCGTTTTCGCCCGAGGTCAGTGAGACCGATCCCGAGGCGCCGGAAGCTCGATGCGACCGACACCGAGGGCAATGCCGAGAAGCTCGGCGGGGGCTTGGGAGGCGAGGAAGTGGGATCAGACATCGACGAGCTTCGGTCAATATAGTCGAACATGGCCGCGACAAGGTGAACTTCTGCGCGCGCCGTGGAGTGCGATGTGATCGCGCGCGCGGACGACGCTGTGATAGTCGCGGGCCGCACTGAGAGCAGCGTCTGCTTCGCGCGGTGTCGAGACGCGCTGACGACGACGTCGATGCACCGCGCGTCACCTCGCTCACGGCGAGGATTCGTCGGGGGGTGAACTGTCGCTGCTCCAGCACGACCTGGGTATGCCGGCCGAACAGGTCCACGCGAACGTCTAGCTTGCCGTCGGAGCGCGCGCGCGCCTTGCCCGTCATGCCGCGAAACGCGCCATCGATCACCGTCCCTGCTCGCGCGTCGCCCCAATCCGCCGCCTGCGCGACGGCTTCCCTCTCGGCGTCGTCGCGCGTCGAGCGTGCTCGAGCCAGCGTGGCCTCCACGGAAGGCTGAGGTGCCGACCCCCCACGAGCCATCGCGGCTGCGACATCGTCATGGCCGTGGTGGCGCGCGAGCGTGCGCGCGTTGGCCCCGGTGGGATCGGTCGCGCTCGAGCTGGCACCACGGGCGAGCAAGGCAACCGACAGCCCGAGGTCGCCAATGGCGGCCGCGTGGAGGAGTGGCGTTCGTCCGTGGTCGTCGCACGCTTCCACCGAAACCCCGGCGTCGAGCAAGAGCTCCACCATGGGGAGGGAACGCTCCGCCACCGCCGCGTGGACAGCCTCGGCTCCAGCAGCACCGTCGATCGCCGCGCCCGCGTCGAGCACAGCTCACCGCGAGCTTGCTCCTGGCGTCGAGCAGCAAGCTTGCAGCTGCGAAGTTACGCTGATCGATCGCGTCGGAGAGCGCCGAGGCACCGTTCTGCGCAGCGTCGGCCCCCGCGGTCGGCAGACGTCGGAGCACGGCCTCGGCGAGCTCCGGCGTGCTCCTCTTCGGGCTCCCTTCAGGTCCGCGATGAACCGCGAGGCGCAGGAGATGAGCCGGACCAACCTCGGACGCAGCCTCGTGACGGGCGGCTCGTTGCTCGTGGGTCAATGCCCCTTCGGCGTCGAGCCGTGCGTCCACGTCGGCTCGCGACAAGGGACCCGCGTTCGGGTCCACGCCGCGGTCGAGGAGCAGCTCCACGACGGCGAGATGCCCGTACAACGCCGCCGGGTAAAGCGCGGTCGCACCCCTGAAGTTGCGCACGCCTGGCTGGATGCCGAGAGCGAGCAAGCGGCGAACCGAGCCCTCGTCCCCTGCACGCGTGGCCTCGAAGAATGGTTCGATCTGCGCGTCGCTGTTCAGCGCCAACTCGCGATCCGCGTTCGCCTCCATCCCTGTTCGCCATACGATCGCTGGATCGGTGCCGCAACACGCGTCGAAGGCGCCGCCGCTGCCGGCACGGGGACAGGAGATCTGCCCGTTTCCCGCGGGAAGAACGCTCGACGGCAACGCGGAATGCCGACTGCCCCTGGCACGAACGTCCGGCGGGAAATCGGACTGGCGAGAGACGCGCGAGACACGAGCGCCGCCCCCGACGAAGTGCGTCGCGCCCGTGACACGAGCGTCCCGAGGGCGACCGAAGTGACGAGAGACGCGCGACCCACGAACGCCGCGCCCCACGAACCGCCGAGCGTCCCTGGGATGAGCGGACGGCGGGAAGTCGGCACGGCGAACGCGCCTCTTCGATTGCCGAGCGCCCGCGGGATGAGCGTCCCACGGGAGCCTGGCACGCCCGGCGACCGCGGGATGAGCATCCCATGACCGAGCGGCAGGTCGAGCGCCCGTCGGATGCGCGTCCCTCGAGCGAGCGGCGCGCCGAGCACCCGCGGGATGCGCGTCGCGCGGGAAGTGGGCACACCGAGCGCTCGCGGGATGAGCGCAAGGCGGGAAATCGGTGCTCTCTGGCTCACGAGAGCGAGAACGCGAGCACCCTTCCCCAGTCGCCCGGACCGTCCTTCGTCGTCACGCGGTTCTGGAAGAAGTACGCGGTGAGCTTCGCGAGCCCCGAGACAGTCGCGCTCGACTGCATGGTGTCGGGGAGCGAGACCCAGGTCGCCTGGTCCGTGCTGTAGCGCCACCCGTAGAGTGCGCGGTCGGCCGCCCACTTCGCAACGAGCTTCACGCTGCCCGGCGAGTGCCCCGCGACGACCTGAAACGCGGGCTTCGTCCGGATGGAGGGGCGCTTGACGGAGAACCCCGTGCTCTCGACCACCGCGGCGCCGTCGGGCCCGTTCGCGTCGGCGATCGACTGCACGTAGGAAGCGAGCTGCTTCAGGTCGCGCCGGAGCACCGCGAGCTTTGCGTCGCGCGCTTCGCGTGACCCCTTCGTGCGCGTGAGCACGTTCGCCTCCGCGGCAGTGAGGGCGTCGATGTCGGCAAGGAGCGTGGACAGCGGCGGGCTCGGCGCGGGGAAGAACGAGCTCGCACTCATTCTGTCGACGGTGCACCTCGCGAGAGCGAGGATCTTGTTGGCTGGCTTCGGCAGGTTCATCGCGACGACAAGGGTCATGGTGTGCCTCCGCCGAAGAGCTTTATGCAATAAAAGGTCCACAGTAAAGTACGAAACTTGCATTCTTGTAATATCGCCGAGAAATGGGGCCTCCCGTGGCCGCTGGCCGCTCCCGGTGCCCCTTCCGATCGTCGGGCGACGTGATACGGCTGCTGGAGAGGTGCAGCCTTGAGGTGGCTGACGAGACTCCTGCCCTGCTGGCCTTCGCTGGGCGCCGTCGTGCTGGCAGCGTGCTCGAGGCCCGTCACGCCGGCCGTGCGTCACGAAGCGGTGCCCAGCGCGTTCCTCACCCACGACGGCGAGACCTACTCCGACGTCTGGGGTCTGACGGCCGGGCCGAGCACGACGACGCTCGAAGTCGGTCTGGGTCAGGTCGAGCGTGCCCATGGCGGCAGCTGGCGTCCCGATGTCTTCATCGGCCGGTGCGGGACCGGGTAAGCGGAACGGCAAACGTTGACGAGCGGGGCGAGCCTCTCGGTCCGTCCCCTCGCGCCGATCGGGGCGACGACGTGGCTGCGCCCGGGATCGTATCGTTTCGTGGTGCCTGTCTTCTCCGGCGAACAGGCCTGGATCGTGCGCGCTGCGTTCGACGTCGAAGCCGGCCTGAGCGACGAGAAGAGTCGGCAAGTCCTGCGCCTCCTCTCGGATCCGGTCACGCGCACGTGCCGACCGGCGGACGGCGCGACAGACCTCGCGCAGGTCTCCGAGTGGTTCTCACAGCTCTCACGTGACGAGGATGTCCTGCGCCTTCTCGACGTCCCGGCGACGACGTTCGACGACGCGTACGCACTGGCCGCTCCGGTCGTTCGCATCGACGGTCTCGCAGCGAGCGCGTTGACTGCCCAGACGATCCGCACCGGCGACGCGTGGCTGGGGCTCGGCGTCGCCATCTACAGAGAGGGGACCTGTATGTTCGATCGGACTCCGTGCGAGACGGAAGCGACGCGCCTCTCTCCGAAGAGCGTGGTCGCCCGCGTTCGCGAGCGTGCGGGACAGATCACCGATGACACGATGAAGGCTTACTTGCGGGAGCTCGCGACGGAGCTGGAGACCGGGTCGAAGCCGGAGGGGAGGCTTGCGGACGACGTCGGGCAGGCGTTCCCGGAACCTCGTCTCGGGATGAACGGAGCTGCCGACATATGCAGCGCTCGATGGGACGCCATCTATTCAATCCTGCGTTCGGCAGGACCGCCGACGACACAGGCCATGCACGCGCACCCGTCCGAGGTCGTAGCCGCGCGAGCGCGAGCCGACGGAGCTGCGGTGAGCGAGTAGGCGGTTCACTGCGGGCCAACACATGGGTGTTGGCCCTCCGTAGACCTACGTGGACTTCGCAAGGCTCCGTCCACTTCGGTTCACTGCGGGCCAACACGTGCGTGTTCGCCCTCCGTAGACCTACGCGGACTTCGCAAGGCTCCGTCCACTTCGGTTCACTGCGGGCCAACGCGTGCGTGTTCGCCCTCCGTAGACCTGCGTGGACTTCGCTCGGCTCCGTCCACTTCGGTTCACTGCGGGCCAACACCTGCGTGTTCGCCCTCCGTAGACCTGCGTGGACTTCGCAAGGCTCCGTCCACTTCGGTTCACTGTCGAGGAGCGCAGCTCGACCGTGATATGAGCCGTCGCATGGCGGGTCGCGCTCCCTTCACCCTGCGTCCGCGCGGCTCGCTCGGTGTCGCCGACGGTGTCCTCGCGCTGCTCGTGATCTCGATCGTCGCGATGATGATCGTGCCGCTCCCGACGTGGCTGCTCGACGTGCTGATCGCGACCAACCTCTCCGGCGCGGTCGCCATCTTGCTGGTGGTGCTCTACGTCCCCGACGCGCTCGCGATCGCGACGTTCCCTACCCTGCTGCTCCTCACGACGCTCTACCGCCTCGGGCTCAACGTCGCGTCCGCGCGGTTGATCCTGCTGCAAGCGAACGCCGGCGAGGTGATCCACGCGTTCGGGAGCTTCGTCGTCCGCGGCAACTACGTCGTCGGCGGCGTCATCTTCCTCATCCTCACGGTGATCCAGTTCGTCGTCATCGCGAAGGGCGGCGAGCGCGTGGCCGAGGTGGCCGCGCGGTTCGTGCTCGACGCGATGCCCGGCAAGCAGATGGCGATCGACGCCGAGCTGCGCGCGGGGAGCATCGACGGAGCGGAGGCGAGGAAGCGAAGGCGCACGCTGTCGCGCGAGAGTCAGTTCTACGGGTCGATGGACGGCGCGATGAAGTTCGTGAAGGGGGACGTCATCGCGTCGCTCGTGATCACGGCCATCAACCTCCTCGGCGGGCTCGCCATCGGCGTCGGGCAGCGCGGAATGACTGCGGCGGACGCGCTCAAGCGGTACGGCCTCCTCACGATCGGCGACGGCCTCGTCTCACAGATTCCGGCCCTCGTGCTGTCGACGGCGGCGGGAGTGCTCGTCACGCGGACCGCGAGCGAGGAGCCCGATACGCCGCTCGGCGCCGAGCTCGCACGGCAGCTGTTCGGGACGCCGAAGGCGCTGCAGGTCGCCGCCGGCTTCGTGCTGCTGCTCGCGATCGTCCCCGGGCTACCGGCCGTGCCTTTCGTCGTGATCGCGACCGTGTTCGCGCTCACCGGGAGAGGTCGCGCGCGCCAGCTCGCACGCGACGCGCTGGTCGAGCGGACGGAGCCACGGCCCGCGGGCGGCGCCCGCCCTTCCCAGGCTGGCCAGTCGGGGCCGTCGTTCGTGCCGATGGTCCTGCCCTGGAGCGTCGACATCAGCCCGGACTTGGAGCCGCTGCTCGCCGACCCGCGCGGCTCGGCGGACGACCCTTCCAGGCGCGGGATTCGCGCGCGCATTCTCGCGCTCCGGGATCAGCTGTTCCTCGAGCTCGGCGTTGTGCTGCCGCTCCCGCGCGTGCGGATCGTCGCGGAGCTCCCCGAACGTCACGCGATCATCTCCCTGCACGAGGTCCCGGCCAAGGTGCTCGCCGTCCCCGTCGACGTGGACGACTCGATGCTGGCGAGTCACCTGGCGCTCGCGACGCTGACGCTCCTCCGCAGCCGCGCCGCCGACTTCCTCGGGTTCGCCGAGGTTCAGCGAATGCTCGACGAGCTCGAGCAGGTCGGCCCCGCGACGGTCCGCAACGTGGTGCCGAAGCCGGTGTCGCTCACGCTGCTCGTGGACATTCTCCGCCGACTCGTCGAGGAGGGTATCTCCATCCGCGATCTCCGCGCCGTCCTCGAGGCGCTCGCGACGGCGGCCGCGACGGAGAAGGACCCGCTCACGCTCACCGAGCTGGTCCGCGCGCAGCTCCGACGATCGATCACGTTCAATCTCACGCGCGGTGCGCCCAGCCTCGGGGTCTACCTTCTCGACTCCGTCATCGAGGACACCCTCCGTCGCTCGATCACGCGCACTCCGAACGGGGCATTCCTCACGCTGGCGCCTGCTGCGTCGCGTGACGTCATCGCGTCGATCCGGCGCGTGCTCACCGAGGAGCCCGCGCGCGACACGGGAGCGGCGCGCGTCGTTCTCACGCAGCCCGACATCCGGCGATTCGTCCGCAGGCTCATCGAGGCGGAGCTCCCTGACGTCGTCGTCGTGAGCTTCGCGGAGCTGTTGCCGGAGGTCTCCCTTCAACCGCACGGTCGCGCGCAGTTGAGCTGAGTGGAGCGCAGTCACCCGCACCTCGACGTTGGGCACGGTCAGCCCGATCAGGTGCAGGAGCCTGCGCTCGAACGACGCTTCGCGCGGCGCTCGTGTGGTCGCGCAGAAGCGCGTCCCGGACCTGACACACTCGCGCTTCCACCGCGTGTGCGGAAGTTTGCACCACGCACGAACCGTTGAGAGAGCCGACGGCGCGAGCTAGGGTCAACTCGATCCTCGCCACGCAGACGAAAGCTTAGACTTCCATGATTCGACTCCCGGTTGCCCCCGCAGTCCTTGCTCTCGTCGCGCTGGCTGGATCGACGACGGTCGTCGCGTGCGGTGCGAAGGCCTCGTCGGCAGAGAGCCCCACGAAGGATAGTGGCTCCGACGACACCGGGCTCCATCTCGGCGTCGACGAGGACACGGGGACGCGCCCGAGAGCCGACGCCGGCGTCCGCATGCAGCGTGGCGACGCCGGGGTGAGCGCGGCGGACGTCATGGCGGAGACCCGGAAGGACGCCGCGCTCCCGGCGCCTCCCCTGCTGATCAACTCCGATGGCGGAGTCATCGCCAGCCCCACCATCGTCGCGGTGTTCTTCTCGAACGAGGACCCGACGCTGCTCCCTACTCTCGAGCAGGCGTACACCGGCATCGGCACCTCCGAGGTGTGGCAAGCGGGCGCAGAGTACGGCGTCGGTCCCGCGACCGCGCAGAACATCGTGCTCACCGAGGCCGCGCCCGCGACGATCGACGACACGCCCGATCAGGCAGGAGACAACACCGCGCTCCAGAACTGGCTGCTCGCCGCGATCACCGCCAAGACGCTCCCCGCCTGGACGCCCAGCACGATCTACATGCTCAACTACCCGACCGGCACGACGGTCACGTCGAACGGAAATAGCTGCACGGACTTCGACGGGTACCACGGCGACGCGCAGGACAGCGCGAACGACATCATCGCGTACGGTGTCGTCCCGCGCTGCACCGATCAGGGGTCGACCACGCTCGTCACGTTCACGTCGACCATCAGCCACGAGCTCGTCGAGGCGGCGACGGATCCGTACCCCGACTACTCCCCAGGATGGGCGCAGGTGGACAACGCGCACCTCTTCTTCGACGAAGCGAACGAGGGCACGGAGGTCGCCGACATGTGCGAGAACGACCCCGAGGCCTACTACGAGTTCCCGGGCTATCCGTTCACCGTACAGCGCATCTGGTCGAACAAGGCCGTGCTCGCGGGCCATGACCCGTGCGTGCCCGAGATTCCGAACACGGTGTTCTTCAACGCAGTGCCCGAGCTCCCCGACACGGGCCCGTACGACTACTACGGCAGCACGGTGGACGTCGCTTCGGTGCACATCGCGGTCGGCGGCACGGCGACGGTGTACATCGACCTCTACAGCGACGGCGCGACGCCCGACTGGGACGTGAACGTCTTCGACTTCAACAACTTCAACTACGGCCCCGCCTCCGACGACCTGCTCACGATCTCGCAGCCGATCACGACGGGCAACAACGGCAGCCGCCTCGCAGTGACCGTCACCGTCAAGGCTGCGGGCAACCCGATGACGAACGGCCAGATCGAGAACACCGAGCTGTTCGCGGTCGTCTCGTCACTGGGGACGAGCCAATCGTCGCCCTCCCACTACTGGTACGGCATCGTTACCAATTGAGTGGAGCTCAGTCACCCGCACCTCTGGGCGGCGCACTCCGCGCACGATCAGGTGCAGGAGCCTGCGCTCGGACGACGCTTCGCGTGGTTCACGAGTGCCGGACTCGCTTCTGCATCACGTGAGGGTCTGTACCTGACCAGAGCAGGAGCCTGCGCGCACCGAGAGACGCCGCGAGCCTCACGAAGCGCAGGCTCGCGCCGCGACTGTCACGCGAAGCTCCACTCAACAAAGGCTGCTGGATCTCTATCGATCCATGGGTGACTTCGATCCGATCCATCCGCCGCGCGAGCGGGCGGGATGGATCCACCGCGAATCCCCCGCCATTCACTTGCCTGGTGCGCCGAAGCCCCACCTGGATCGCCCTGGCACGAAGCATGAATGATCCAGTGTCGCGGCACCAGGCTCCGGCCCGTCGCCGCACACCCACCATGCACCTTCGACCCCGACTTCGACTCGCCGTTCACGGCGAGGGCGCCTGACCGATGGACGGACCGCGCGTGTACCAGCTCGGGACGCTCGGCGTCGCCGCGCTCGCGGCGATGTTCGACTGGCGTACGGGGCGAATTCCGAACTGGCTCACCATCGGAGCCGTGGCCACGGCCATCCCCGTCCACGCGTGGATCACGGCATCGTTCGGCGGCGATCATGGGCCTCTCGAGGGGGTGAAGTGGTCGGTCCTCGGAGCTCTCGTGTGCTGCGCGCCGCTCGCGCTCGGCTGGCGCTTCGGCTGGATCGCCGGAGGTGACGTGAAGCTCGTCGCCGCGATGGGTGCGTTCGGCGGCCTGTCGCTCGGGCTCGAGGCCGTGTTTCTCGCGCTGCTCTGCGCCGCCTCGTTCCTCGTGCTCCGCCTCGCCTGGAACGGCAGCTTCTTCAGCTCGCTCGGCGACAGTCTCGCCGTGACGGTGGGGCGCATGCTCTCCCGCCGCAAGAACATCGTCTTCGTGACCCCCCAGCAGTCGACCCTGCGCTTCGGTCCGTTCGCGTGCGCCGGTGCTGCGCTGTCTCTCGCCCTCCATGGAGGATTCGCATGAGTCTCACGTTCAAGCGCCAGACTCTCAAGAACGGGCAAAGCCTGCTCGGTGACGACCGCGGCGTCATCATGGTCGCCGGCGTGTTCTTCAGCCTTCTGCTCATCGGGCTTTGCTGGTTCATCTTCGGCATCGGCAACGCGATCGCCTACCGCGAGAACCTGCAGAACGCGGCCGACTCGGCTGCGTTCGCGGCGGCCGTCTACGACGCGCGCGGCATGAACCTCCTCGCGATGATCAACATCATCATGGGCGTCGTCCTCGCGACCCTGGTCGTGGCGAAGTTCATCGAGATCGGCGTCGTCCTCGCCGACATCTCGGATTGCGAGGGCTACATCGACAAGGCGGAGGACCTCGTCCCCGGGCTCCCTGAGGACGCCATCGCGTTCGGCATCGCCGTCGCGGCCGTGGCCATCAAGTGCCCGAAGGACTGCAAGGACATCAAGAGCTGGCAGAACAAGCTGAAGAACTACGACAGCGGCGTTCACACCGCGCTCAAGCTCCTCCACGACGCCGAGGTCGGCATCGCGGTCGGCTGGCCCTGGATCGCAGCCGGCAAGTCGGCGAACGTCCAGTACTATTACAAGGACGGCCAGAACCTGAAGAAAGGCACGGGCGTCACGTCGAGCTTCTCCTACTCGCAGATCCCTTGGAGCCTCGAGAACGACGTCGGAAACCTGCTCGGGGCAGCTCCCACGGGCGGCGCCGCCGCACCGAACCCCTCCGACACCCGGTATGGTCTCCCGGTCACGTCCGACTCGTACCATGACCTCTGCTTCGCGGTCTTCGACGACGTCAGCACCCTCGGCGGTGCCGTCGGGAGCAACCCGCTCTCGGGCGTGATCGCGGACGTCTTGAGCGCCTGCGGTCAGTGGTTCTGCGACGACGGCACTGCCTCTACCATCCCGACGGACGTCATTGAGGCCGCTCCGCTGCTCTTCGGGCCACAGGCCGTCGTCTTCTGCGCAGTCGTGACGAACCTCGGCGGGCTCGCCGGTGCACTCAAGGGTGGCGGCTTCGGGAGCTTCGAGAACTGGATGACTCCGCTGCCGATGTCGATGACCCCGCCTGGCGTAAAGAAAGGCGACAACACCTACTCGCCGATGGCGCTGTATCCGAAGGCGAACATGGGGCTCGACTACTTCGGCATCTGGTCGACGGCCATTGGGGACTACGACGACACCCTGAGCAGCGGCCGCGTGCAGATCGCGGGGCAGCAGGCGAAGTCGGGCCCAGCGACCGTGGCACCGGCGCCGGAGGACGTGTACGTCGGCGTCGCGAAGGCGGAGTTCTATTACGACCCGCAGAGCACTGGCGAGACGGTCGACCAGGAGACCAAGATGAGCCTGGACAACCAGCCGCTCGACGTCATGTGGAACATGCGGTGGAGGGCGCGGCTGCGTCGCTACCACTACTTCCCGGGAGCCGACGGCATCGGCGATGCCGCCATCGATCTGATGAACACGGGCTTCGCGAACGTGGCGAGCGCGGCGGTGACGGCGCTTCTGGACGGGAAGAACCCGCTCACGTCGCTGGTCGGTCCCGCGGTCTCCGTCGACAAGCTGCCCGACACCGGCGCCCCGAACATCTTCCACTGAAAGGATGCTGCCCATGAAACCGAGCATTCTTCGTAGGCAAGTTGCACGTCGTCGCGCGCAGCGCGGGGCCGCGATGGTCGAGGCGGCCTTCATGTTCCCCATGTTCATCATCCTGTTCTTCTCGGTCATCTACGCCCACAGCTTCTCGGCGACGAAGATCGACGAGGCCACCCAGGCGCGCGAGCTGGCGTGGACGAACGCGATGGGCAATTGCGGGAAGACGGGGGATGCGATCATCGAGAAGATCCCCGACCAGGTCAGCGACCTCTCCGTCACCCGTGGGAACTTCACGGGCGTGGAGCAGACCTCCCAGATCGCCATCCAGACGACGACAAGCCCGCAGAGCCCGATGAACGGCGAGTCGAGCAGCACCAAGTCCGGCGTTTCGGAAGCCATCGCCGGTGGATCGATCGAGGGTGCGTTCGGCAACATCGCGAACATGCTGGTCGGCGTCGTCGCGGACCTCTTCCCGGACCCCGACGGCGCGCAGGGCGTCGGCACCGGCACCGTGAGCTGGCGCCTTCCGAACAACTATGCGGCGAGCGACCCGACCAACTCCACGAAGCTCACGCAGACGGTCACGGTCATGTGCGACGAGACGGTGCAGAACGGGAGTGTCTTGACCGTCGTCAAGGACCTCATCGGCGACATCGGCGGCTTCGTTTCGGGTGCACTATGAACCAGGCCAAGAGCGTCATGAGTCAGGGCGGACGAGCCAGGCACTGGATCATGCGGGGGCTACGCGTCTCCGCGGCGGCCAGCTTCGTCCTCCTCGCGTTCAGCGCGGTGACGGTCCACGTGGGCCTCGCACGCGCGTCCGACGTCGGGATGAGCATCGGCGACCAGCTGCTCCTCGTCGGCGGCGAAGGAAACTCGACCGGCGCGGTGGCTCCGGGAGTGTCCCGCGTCCACTTCAACAGCCAGATCCTCCAGTCCACGAACACCTCGACGACGATGCCGATGCGCGACGTGCTCAACTACGTCGCCGACCAGTGCAAGCATCATTCGAACGGGCTACGCGACGGCTTCGAGCACATCGGCCGGACGCTCGCCACTCGCGAGGACATGAACGGCGTCTCGGGAGCGCTCGTCGTCCACAAGGAGTTCGGAGAGCGCGGGTTCGTCTTCTGCGTCGCGCCCGACCACGAGCTCGACATGACGGAGCTCATGCGCCGGCTACGGCTCGCAACTCACAGCGGGGACTTCAGCGACGTTGGCAACATCCGGTACGTCGCCGTGAGGCAGTTCGACGGGCATGCGCGCGTCGTGACCGTCTGGAACGACGGACCGTTCGAGTTCGGTAACATGTTCCCGGAGGACGGTGACGCTCCGGGAGAAGACTTCGGTGGAGTCCCACGGCCCGATGGCGCACGTCGGACACTGTCGGCGACGATCGAGGGCGCGCCAGCTGGCGTGAACACGTACCTCGTCAAGGGCGCCCCTGCCGAGGTGCTCACGGGGCTCGACGCAAAGCTCGTCGGCGCCGGCTGGAAGACAGTCCCCACCGCGAAGGGGGTCCCAAACGCCGGCAAGTACTACACGCTCGGTTCGAAGGAAGACCTCGTGGTGACGGCGACCAACGCGACGGACGGGATGACGAACGTCGGCTATGTCGTGTCCCGCGCCGTGGCGAGCGTGTCGCGATGAGCCCGCCTACCAGCTCACGAAGAGGCAACATGAAGCGGGCATCTGGCCTCCGTAGCGATCAGCGGGGCGCGGCGATGGTCGAGTTCGCCATGGCGATCCTCCCGGTGCTCTGCGTGTTCTTCGGCACCGTTCAGTGGAGCATCAACGCGTACATCCACCTGATCGTGAAGCACACGGCCTTCAGCATGGCGCGCTGCGCAGCCGTCGAGAACCCGGCCATGCCCGATTCGGGCAGCGCCGACGACGACTGTTTCGGCACCACACCTGGCGGCGCGTCAATCATCGGCAAGCTCTTCGCCCACATCCCGGGAGTTTCGTCGGGGGACTTCAAGATCGACAAAACGCTGGCCGCACCGACCGAGCAGCTCCTCGACTCGGTGACCGTCACCTTGAACTATCGATGCGGCATTCCGCTGGGCAGGACCCTCGCCTGCAACGGCGGCATCCAGAAGCTCACCGCGACTGCGAAGTTCCCGAACCAGGGCTCGGTGTACCAGCCGATCTGGAAGTCGAAGTGGTAGGAAGCTGCTGACTCTGGGCGACGCCGGCGCGCAAGCCGCCGCCTGCTAGCCGGCGAGCACTGTCACGACGTTCTCGGAAAGGCGAAGCGGCCTGTCGCGCATCGTGAGGACCTCGACGCCGGTCTTCGTGACCAGGCACGTGTGCTCGAACTGCGCCGATAGCGAGCCGTCGACCGTCCGCACCGTCCACTTGTCGACAGGGTCGGCGTGCACCTCGAACGCGCCGGTGTTCACCATCGGCTCGATCGTGAAGATCATGCCGGCTTTGAGCCGCTCCCCGACGCCGCGTCGGCCGTAGTGCTTGACCTGCGGGTCATCGTGGAACTTTCGCCCGATGCCGTGCCCGACATAGTCGCGGACCACGCTGCAGCCGGCCGCCTCGACGTACTGCTGGATGGCGGCGCCGATGTCGCCGAGCCGAGCTCCCTCGCGCACCTCCGCGATGCCGAGCTCGAGCGCTTTACGCGCCGTCTCGACTGCGAGGCGTGCCTCGGGGCGCGGCGTCCCGATGTAGAACGTCGCCGACGTGTCGCCGTGGAACCCGCCATAGATCGTGGTGACGTCGACGTTGATGATGTCGCCGTCGCGCAAGACCTCCGCGCCCGGGATGCCGTGGCACACCACATCGTTGATCGAGGTGCACACGCTCTTCGGGAACCCGCGATAGTTCAGCGGAGCCGGGAAGCCGCCGCGCGCCAGCGTGTCCTCGTGGACGAGGGTGTTGATGTCGTCCGTGGTCATCCCGGCGCGGAGCTTCTCGCCTACGACGATCAAGGTCTCGGCCGCCATACGGCCGACGACGCGCATCGCTTCGATCTCTTTGGGGCTCTTGATGTCGACGCTCACCCATACTCTTTATGTTCGCGGCCGCATCTTCGCAAGACGCGACCGTTCAGAGACCTCGCAGCGCCGCCGCTTCCTTGACGGCGGCAAGCTCGTCGGCGCTGTCGGGTGCGAGATGGAAATGCAGCTCCTGGTCGCCGTCCGGGCGCACGAAAGCACGGGTGAAAGCGATGAAGGTCTTGCCGACGATGGCCTCCTCCATGTGCTTCAGGATCCCCCCCGACGAGCTCAGCGGCCCGATCGTCACTTCGAACGTCTCGGCCGGCGGAAACTGGCCGGCGACGCGGTCCAGCGTGTGAAGACCGAGGAAATAGCGAGTGCCCGTGTCCTCCTGCTTGGCGGTCACCGTCGTCGCGCGCACGCGGACCACCGCGTCGCCCACCTGGGTGCGCTCACGGAGCGTCCGGTCGGCGCGCGGATCGGACTTCGCTTCGAGCGAGATGCCCACGGCGCCGGGCTCGATGGTGTCGTCGAACAGCTCCATCGAGCGGCCGGCGTAGGCCGGCAGCGGCCGACCGGGCCCCTGAGCCGACGGCGACGAGCAGGCTGCGATCGCGAGGAGAACGGCCGCGCGTGCCAGGTGAGACAGACTGCGGAGCGGGATGCGGGTGCGAGGACGGGGTCGTGTCATGGCGAAAAGAGGCAGACTGCCAGTAGCGCGAAGCCAGGGGACTGGCCAGCGGCGCGCTGTACGTTCGGTGCCCCGCCGACGGCGCCATTCACCCGCCGCGCCATAACTGTCCAGCGGCAGCGTTCGGTGCTAAGCGTCCCTCATGAAGCGCACAGTACTGGCCGCCGTCGCCCTCCTGGCCGGCCTCGGGCTCTCGGTCGTCGCGTTTACGCAGCCAGCAGGCGTCGCGGAGGCCCAGGCCGCCGACGCGCCGGTCGTCGGCTCGCTCTCGTCGATGGAAGACGGGCTCACGTGGGGGATGACGCATCTGGTGGTCATCAAGACCTACAACTCGGTCGGCGGCCTCTTCGACAAAGAGTACGACCCGCTGCTCGCAAAGACGCAGCCCGGGGTGCGCATGGAAGCGATCGAGGCCGACCGCGAGAACCGCAAGACCGCGTTCGCGGCGAGCTTCCTCGAGTTCGGCGACGTGCCGACCGGCTACGACGCGACCGGCGTGAAGGACGAATACAGCTACAAGAACCACGAGTCGGTGATGAGCGTCGACAAGGACGGCAAGCGTCGCTTCCTGTTCTTCATCGGCGCCCCTCCGACGGAGCGCCTGTGGAAGATCTACGACGAGATCCCGCTCAAGGCAGGCGGCCTCTACGGCGCGTCTTACCCGGAGGCCGTGACGAAGCTTCAGACCGCGGTCGGTGCCGCTCCGCGCGTCGTGACGCCCGTTCCTGGTGGGCCGATGCGGCTGCTGTCGTCCGACTGGCAGGACCCGGGCACTCACCTTCGTATCGACGATCGGTCGGGTGACGGCGTGGTCGGCATCGTCCTCGAGGACAAGCGGACCCTGGCGGCGCTCCCCCAGCTTCGTTCGGTGAAGGCGGTCGACCCGTTCGCGCTCGATCCGAGCATCGTCGCCATCACGCGCGGGTCGCTCAGCGATCCCAACGCCGCGCACGCAGCTCCGGACGGCGGCACGCCGAAGAAGAAGAAGAAGTAGTCGATGGCGCTCGATGCCGGTGCGGCATCCTCGGCACGACGCCTCGCGCCGTTGACACTCGGAAAGTCGCGTGCGAAAGCTCGCCTACCTCACGCGGAGATCGCCGGAATGCGCATTCGATCAGCCTCAGCTCTACTGACCCTCGCGTTCTGTCTTGCGGGATGCGAAGAAGCACTGCCGCCCGGCACGACAATGGCGTCCGCGATGGTCGCTGCTCAGGCGCCCGCCGCAGACGAGGCGATGATCACGTTCTACCGGCCCACCTCTCCGTGCGACGCCGGCGAGTACGCGATTGTCACCGATGCGCGTGGGCACTTCGTCGGCAACGTCGCTCCGGGGACGCAGGTGTCGTTCCCCACCCGACCCGGGACGCACACATTCTACGCGTGGAGCAGCGTAGATCTCATCGTCGACAAGGACCCCAACTTCACGGGCGTGTCGGCGGTGCGCGTACACGCCCCTGCGGGAGAGCCGACCGCGATTCTCCTCGACACCCCCAAGCCGTGCGGCGCGCGACTCAGCTTCGAGATGGTCTGGCTGTCCGTGCTTCGGCACGCCGCGGACCGTCGGAGCGGGGTGGATGAGGAGATCACCGACCTGCAGCGCACGACGTCAGCCGTGATCGTCGATCGTGTCGCCGGTCAGGTTGCCCTCGATTCACGCCCCGCCCACCTGCGGACGTTTCTCGCGCTGGGGGATCGACGACTCCAGCAGATCGACATCACGGCGGCCGCGCGACAGCGTCACGCCGAGCTCCAGCGCGAGCTGCCTGTCGAGTAGTCGTCCGTCGCCTCCGACCGACGGATGGATCGCAGGTTATCCATTCAGGTGACGCCAGCGTGATCCAGGAGCTTCGTTTTTCGAGACGCGGGCCGGGTTGCTCGCGCGCCGAAGCCTGCGGAACCTCACTGGATTCTTCTACGAACGTCCCGCCATCGCCGTGGAAGCGCGCTGGCACGTTCCGTGGATGGTCGGGGGGGTCATGGTGAGTCCCGAGAAGCCTCAAGTCACCTCGTCGCATGGCTCGCGTGGCTCGCGTCGCTCGAGTCGGCGACGAACGCGCGGCGTGGTCATGGTCGAGTACGCGTTTCTGCTCGCGTTCTTCGGCGTGCCGGTCATGCTCGCCACCGCCTCTGCCGGGATCGCGCTCATCAACGGGTACGGCAACGTGCGCAACGACATCCTGGGCAAGGGGCCGTAGAGCCGTCACCAGGCGCACGCCGGGATGGTCGCGGGCGTTGCGTTCGCAGGCCCATCACGGCTAAGCGTTCGTTCGTGGCCGTTCGAACCCGTCCCATCGTCGCGATCGACGGTCCCGCCGGCGCGGGCAAGAGCACCGTCTCGCGCAACGTGGCGGACGCCCTGCGCTTCGTCCTCGTCGACACGGGAGCGATGTACAGGGCCGTGGCGCTCGCCGCCGAGCGTGCGGGAGTCGACTGGTCCGACGGCGGCCGCGTCGCAGAGGTCGCACGCGACCTCGTCGCCCATCACGCACTCCGGCTCTTGCCCGATCCGGCGTCCGGCGTCCGGACCTTTCTTGGCGAGGAAGACGTCTCCGAGGCGATCCGCTCCCCCGAGATCGGCCTGGGTGCGAGCTCCGTCTCGGTGCATGGTCCCGTGCGACAGGCGCTGCTCGAGCTCCAGCGACAGGCCGGTCGCGAGGGCGGAGTCGTCCTCGAGGGGCGCGACATCGGGACGGTCGTATTTCCCGACGCCGAGGCGAAGTTCTTCCTCACCGCGAAGCCCGAGGTGCGCGCGATGCGCCGCTACGAGGAGCTGCTCGCCAAGGGTCAGTCGGTCACCCTCGAGCAGACGCTCCGCGACGTCGTCGCTCGCGACCGCCAGGACGAGACGCGCGCGGTGGCTCCGCTCCGTCGTGCGCCCGACGCCCTCGAGATCGACTGCTCCGAGCACACGATAGAGGAGACGGTCTCGCTGATCGTCGCGAAGGTAAAGGCGCTCCCGACGTGAGCTTCGCGTGGGAAAGGCGGCTCGCGCTTCCCATCGTCGTCGCGCTCGGAGCCGTCGGCTGCAAGACCTCCTCCGTCTCTGTGACATCGCCGTCGACGTCGCTGTCAGCCTCGGACCTCGTAGCTCCTCCCACGTCGGGTCACGCGAGCGCGGAGACGACCCGCGCGCCCGAGCCGCCCGCCCGCGTCGAGACGTTGCTCAGCCACCGGCCAGACCTCGTGCTGACCGTTCATCCGCCGACGATCGCACGAGACGCGGTCTACGGTCCGCTGCTTCGCCGCGCGAGCGAGCTCGCGTCCGCGTTCGCTGGCCCCACGAACCTCGGAACCACGGCGCTCGCGGTGCTCGAGAGGACCGACGAGGTGGTGATCGCCGAGACGGACCGAGGCAAGGAGGCCGTGGTCGTCCTGCGTGGCGTCCCCGCGTCGCTCGACGCCCTGGACGTCGTCGACACCTCGGGCCACCCGATCTGGCAGCCCGTTCACGGGGACTTGCGCGCTTCGTCGCGTGAGCTTGCACCGGCCGGAGCGGCTGCGGGAGCGGAGGACGCAGCGCTGTTCGTCCTGCCCGGACTCGTGTGGATCATCGCCAGCGGGCCGGCGGTGCCGCGCGTCCGTGCTGCGATGGCGAACGGCGTGGCGAGGGGCTCGTTCGCGGGCGACGACACGTCCCTGGCGTCGCTTTCCCTCCCGGCCGACGCGCTCCCCCAGCTGCGTCAGGGCTCGCTTGCGACGGTCGGCGCGGGGCTGCTGCACGTCGGGGTCGAGCTCACGCCCGGCGCGACCGGGCTCGTCATCACGAAGCTGACGTACATCGACACCGTGGCCGCCGCCTCCGCCGAGGGAACGGTCCTCGCGGTGACCCTCGCCTTTCGGCACCGCCTCGAAGAGGCCGTGGAAGCCTCGGATCGGAAAGCGGGGCCGCCGCGTCCGCCCCGCCCCGCGAGCAACCTGGAGTGGCTCGGCGCCGCGAAGGTGGAGCGCGAAGGGACGACCGTGCTGCTCCGCGCGCCCATCCCTCGACGGTGGCTGGACGCGCTCTCGCACGCCCAGGTGATGGCGCCTCTTTAGAGTGCGCCGGCCTTCCCCGGCGAGACTTCCTCAAAGCCGGAATTCTCACCGCAGCGGCCGGCGGGACGTAGCGCGCTATCGCGCGCAGAGGACCATTGCCGCGTGCGCGAGCCCGGAAAAGCCGCGGCCGAGCCTGAAATGAGCCGTGTTCGACTTTGACAACGGATCCTGCGTCGATTATTCCCACCCGCTCTCGTGCCGCCCCGCGTCCGCACCTCCTGTGCTGCGCGATCCGGCCCCACACCAAAGTCTCTCGTCGCAAGAAAGCGCACGGGAGCACCTCGAGGTTTCAAAGAACACCCACATGACACAAGACACCACAGCCCTGCACTCGGCAGGCGAGAGTACCGAGCAAGGCGGCATGGATAGCTTTGCCGCGCTCTTCGAAGCCAGCATCTCCAACGGAGAGTTCGGCAAGGAAGGCGAAATCGTCAAGGGCACGGTCGTCGCCGTCACCCGCGACAACGCCGTCATCGACATCGGCGGCAAGAGCGAGGGCATCATCGCCCTCCACGAGTTCGAGCCCGGCCCGCTCAACGAGGCTGGTGTGGCAACACCCGGCGTCAAGGTGGGCGACGTCATCGACGTCTACATCGAGAGCCGCGAGAACGACGACGGCCTTGTGACCCTCTCCAAGGAGAAGGCCGACAAGATGAAGGTGTGGGATGAGATCTCGAGCGCCTGCGAGCGCGACGAGCTCATCGAAGGGACGATCAGCCAGCGGGTCAAGGGCGGCCTCTCGGTCACCATCCGCGGCGGCGTGAAGGCGTTCCTCCCCGGCAGCCAGGTCGATCTGCGCCCCATCCGCAACCTCGACAAGCTGATCGGCCAGACCTACCAATTCAAGGTCATCAAGTTCAACAAGAAGCGCGGCAACATCGTGCTCTCGCGCCGAGTCCTCCTCGAGAAGGAGCGCGATCAGATCAAGAGCAAGACCCTCGAGACCCTCGAGGAGAACAAGATCGTCAAGGGCGTGATCAAGAACATCACCGAGTACGGCGCGTTCGTCGACCTCGGCGGTATCGATGGTCTGCTCCACATCACGGACATGAGCTGGGGCCGGGTCAATCACCCGAGCGAAGTCTTCCAGGTTGGCGACGAGGTCACCGTCAAGGTCCTCAAGTACAACCCGGAGACGGAGCGAGTCTCGCTCGGTCTGAAGCAGACCCAGGAGGACCCCTGGAGTCACGCCGAAGAGGCGTTCCCGCCGGGCAAGAAGGTGCACGGCAAGGTCATGTCGATCACCGACTACGGCGCGTTCGTCGAGCTGGAGCCGGGCGTCGAAGGCCTCATCCACGTCAGCGAGATGAGCTGGACGAAGAAGGTCAAGCACCCGAGCAAGGTGCTGGAAGTCGGGCAGGAGCTCGACTGCCAGGTGCTCGAGGTCGACGCCAAGGCCAAGCGTATCTCGCTCGGCCTGAAGCAGCTCGAGCCCGATCCCTGGACGATCTTCACCGAGAAGTACCACCCGGGCGACAAGATCTCCGGGAAGGTCCGCTCGCTCACCGACTACGGTGTCTTCATCGGCATCGAAGACGGAGTCGACGGCATGGTGCACAAGAGCGACCTGTCGTGGACGGCCAAGGTCAACAACCCTGGCGACCTGTTCCACAAGGGCGACGACGTCGACGCGATCATCCTCTCGATCAACCACGACGAGAAGAAGGTCTCCCTCGGGGTCAAGCAGCTCTTCGACGATCCCTGGCCCACGATCTTCAGCGAGTTCCCCCCGGGCAAGCTGGTCGTGACCAAGGTCATGTCCATCATCGACTACGGCGTCTTCGTGCGAGTGCGCGAAGGGGTCGAGGGGCTCATCCCGCAGAACGAGCTCTCTCTCGGTGACAACGAGGACGGGACGCCCAAGACGCTCAAGATCGGCGACGAAGTGTCCGCCGAGATCGCCAACATCGACTCGCAGGACCGGCGCATCACGCTGTCGATGCGGACCGGTACGGCGTCGCCCGAGGTGTCGTCCTCTTCTTCCTCCTCGCAGGCTCCGAAGACGGAGAAGCGAGAGTCGAGGGCGCCCACGAAGAAGGCTGCTGCAGCCGGCGGCGACGACGCGAAGGCGGGGTCGATCGGCGAGCTGATCAAGCAGAAGCTCGGGCTCCAGCTGGGCCTCGAGAAAGAGAAGAAGGAAGCCGCCGAGAAGAAGGCGGAAGAGACCGAGTAAGTCTCTTCTTCTCAGAGTAGAACGCGGCGACCGCTCCTCGGAGTGGTCGCCGCTTTCTTTTGTCTGTCTCGTGCGCCGGCCTTCCCCGGCGAGAATTCTCACCGCAACGACCGGCGGGACGTTGCGCGCTACCGCGCGCGGAGGCGGTCTTCGGTCGAGCGGAAGCTCTCCTTGCTGCGGAGGGAGGCGCACTCCGGGCGGACCCGGCGGACGTCGCCGAGGAGGAACGGTCACTCGGGACGGACCGTGCGAAGGTCGCCGCCGAGGGAGGCGCACTCCGGGCGGACCCGGCGGACGTCGCCGAGGAGGAACGGTCACTCGGGACGGACCGCGCGAAGGTCGCGGCCGAGGAAGGCTCCCTCGGGCCGGACCTTGCGACGGTTCCCCGCCGAGGAAGACTCAGTCTGCACGGACCTTGCGAGGGTCGTCGCGGACGACGGCTCACTCCGGGCTGACCTTGCCACGCTACCGTCCGAGGAAGGCTCCCCGCACGTGGACCTTGAGAGGGTCGCGGCCGAGGAACGCTCACCTCCGGGCGACCTTCGGTGGGTCTCTGGCCGAGGAAGGCTCAGTCCGCGCGGACCTTGCGAAAGTCGTCCTCGAGGAATGCTCACTCCGCGCGGACCTTGCGAGGGTCGTCTCCGAGGACGACTCACTCCGCGCGGACGTTGCGAAGGTCGTCTCCGAGGACGACTCACTCCGTGCCGACGTTGCGAAGGTCGTCTCCGAGGACGACTCACTCCGCGCCGACGTTCCGAGGGTCATCTCCGAGGACGGCTCACTCCGTGCCGACGCTGCGAAGGTCGTCTCCGAGGACGGCTCACTCCGTGCCGACGTTGCGAAGGTCGTCTCCGAGGACGGCTCACTCCGCGCGGGCGTTGCGAAGGTCGTCGCCGAGGAACGCTCACTCCGCGCGGACGTTGCGGAGGTCGTCGTCGAGGATGGGTCACTCCAGGCGGACGTTCCGAAGGTCGTCTCCCGAGGACGGCTCATTCCGCGCGGACGTGCGAAGGTCATCGCCGCGGATCGCTCACTCCGCGCGGACGTAGCGAGGTCGGGTTCGCGGTCAGGCTCGCGGTCGGGCTCGCGGTCGCGGTCGGGGTCGAGGTCGCCTTCGAGCTCCTACGGTGTCGCGCCCTGATGGAGAAGCGCCATCATCACGTACTCCTCCGCCGTCCGCTTCGGCCCCTCCGCCCCCGTGAGCGCTCGGTAGTGCGCCTTCACGCGGCGCTTCTTGTAGCTCGTGTAAAGTGCCTGGGCCCCCTCGGTGATGGGCATCCACGAGAGCTTCGTCCGCCCCAGGAGCTCGCGCGCGGCGTCGAGCGTCATCAGCGTCTGCCCCTCGGAGTGCATGTGCTGTCGCAAGCGCGAGATCTCCTCGTGCGAGAGCCCGAAGAGGAACTCCTCGAACGCGACGAGCTGCTCGTGCCCGACCTCGTCCCCGCCGAAGTAGTCGAGGAAGCGGAGGTCGCACGCCTCGCGGAACAGCTGGAACACCTCGGACGTGCCCCACATCGTCCCCAGCACGGGGAGCAGCTTGCTTCGCGCCTTCCAGACCGATTCCAGGAGCGGCGCGAAGTCGTCGACCGCGACGACGAGCCGGTCGTCCCAGATGTGCGCTAGGAAGCGCGCCGCGCCGACCTTCACGTCTGCTGCGGCCTCGCTGTCGGTCACGATCGAGAGGAACAGCTCCTCGGCGAGCTTCGAGTAGATGGTCTTGCCGAGGTGCGAGTCGAGCGCGGTGGTCAGGTCGCGGGGAGCGTCCAGCGAATCGAGCGCGTAGCGGAGCGACTTCAAGAAGTTGATCTTCGTGATGAGGTAGCTCTGGCCGAGGACGGCCTTGGTCGGGATGTGCAGGTCGAGGTCGTAGTCCGGCACACGGCACAGGAGCTCGACGAGGCTCTCTCCCGAGAAGTTCTTGCCCCCACGGACGCGCCACGAGGCGGCCATCGACGGCGTGTCGCGCACGAGGCTCGCCGTGCGTTCGAGCCGCCCGAGGGCGCCTCGAAGGAGCGCCTCCTCGTCCGCGCTCCCCTCCCCCACCAGCGCCAGCGCCTCGTCGACGTGGACCGCTTCGTACGAGTCGAAGAAGAACCAATCCGAGGCAGGCATCACGTCGGCGGAGGCTAGCGCGAGGCGGCGTCAGGTGCGACATTCGCGGCAATGAAGCCACCGCTCTGGGCCCCCTGGCGCATGGAGTACATCGTCGGAAAGAAGCCCGACGCCTGCGTGTTCTGCGAGATGACCGAGGTGCCGGACGCCCGGCTCCGCGAGCTGCTCGTCCTCGTGCGACAGCCGCACGCGTTCGTGTGCCTGAACCGTTACCCGTTCGCGTCAGGTCATCTGCTCGTGACGCCGCGTCGCCACGTCGCGGAGCTGTCCGAGTTGACGGAAGAAGAGTACCAGGCGCTCATGACACTCCTCCGCGAGACCACGACGCGCCTCCGCCGCTCGGTCAGCGCCCCCGCGATGAACATCGGCTTCAACCTCGGCCGCGCCGCGGGCGCCGGCATCGCCGATCACCTGCACGGCCACGTCGTGCCGCGCTGGGAGGGGGACACGAACTTCATGCCGGTCCTCGCCGACGTCCGGGTCATGCCGCAGCACCTCGACGCGACCTTCGCCCACCTCGAACGAGCCTTCGCCGACCTCGCCGGCGAGAAAGCGCCCGCGGCCACCCGAGCATGACCGTACCCGATCGCACACCCCGCCGCGCATGGCGGAGACCCATCTTCTTCGCGGTCACCGCCGCGGTCATCGTCGGCGTCATCCTCGTGGCGCACGAGGTGATGCTGCCGTTCGTCCTCGCGCTGCTCATCGCCTACGTCCTCACGCCGCTCGTGGCGCTCGCCGAGCGAAGACACATCCACCGCGGGGCCGCGATCATCCTCGTCTACGTCGTCGTGCTCGGCACGCTCGGCACGTTCGCGCGCCTGAGCGCCCCTCGGCTCGGCGCCGAGCTCGTCGGTCTCCGCCGTGAGATTCCGGAGATGGCGAACCAGGTCCGCGACGAGTGGGTGCCGTCGCTGATGACGCGCTTGCGACAGATGGGGATCTTGCCGCCCGCTCCCTCGGCCTCGGCGCTCGCGGCGGAGGACGTGCCCGCGATCGTCGTGCGGCACCAGGCCGACGGCTCCTACGCGCTCGACGTCGGCAGCGGCGTGGAGGTCGTCCCCTCTCACGCGGGCTACGTGCTTCGCGAGGTGAAGGAGCTGAAGGAAGGGCCGTTCGACCTGAACCGCGCGGTCGGCGACGCGCTGGGCAAGACCATCGCCTACGCGCAGCACAACGCCCTCGAGCTGGCGCGCATCGGCCGCGACGTCGTCACCGCCCTCAGCCGCGCCGTCTTCATCTTCTTCATCACGCTGATGCTCGCCGCCTACCTGATGATCACGCGCGAGAAGATCCTCGCCTTCGCGTCGTCGCTCGTGAGGCCCTCCGACCGAGACGACTTCGCCCGGCTCATCGAGCGCGCGAACGGCGGGCTCTCCGGCGTCGTTCGCGGCCAGCTCGTGATCTGCCTCATCAACGGCGTGCTCTCGGCGGTCGGCTTCGCGTTCGTCGGCCTCAAGTACTGGCCGGTCCTCGCGGTCGTCTCGACGGTGATGTCGCTCATCCCCATCTTCGGGTCGATCGCCAGCGCCGTCCCCGCCGTCGCCCTCGCGCTCACGCAGTCGATGGGGACCGCGGCGTTCGTGCTCATGTGGATCGTGGGGATTCACCAGCTCGAGGCCAACGTCCTGAACCCCAAGATCATGGGAGACTCCGCGAAGATTCACCCCGTGCTCGTGGTCTTCTCCCTGCTCGTCGGGGAGCACCTGTTTCACGCCGTCGGCGCGCTGCTCGCCGTCCCCGTGATGTCGATGATGCAGTCGCTGTTCCTCCATTTCCGCGAGGTGGCGGACCGAGGGGATCCCGACTTCGCTCCACGGATCGTGGAGCCGCAGACCGAGAGCCCGAGCCCCGTCGACGCCGAAGCCGCGGCAGCCTCCGTGGGCGGGCGCACGGTCTCCGACTGACACTCCGCACGATCGCGCGAGCCCTCTCCCCGGAGGGAATTCACAGGAAGATCGGAAGATCGGGAAGGTGAGGCAAGGAAAGATCTTTCGATCTTTCTGTTCAATCCTCTTCAGGGCGAGGAGGGCGCCCTCGGATCCGGGGCTGCCGCCCTCGTTTGCGAATCCCCGGCGGTGCGAGTAAAGGGGGCGCGTGGCAGACTCGACCCCCCCGGCCTCGGCCCCTGCGCCGAAGCGCGCCAGCAGCCTGGCCAGCGCCCAGCCGAAGACGAAGAAGAAGAAGCAGACGCAGCAGAGCCTCCAGAAGGAGCTCCGCGATCTCGCCCGCCCCGATCCGAACGCGCCGCAGAAGCCGCAGCTCGATGTGAAGAAGGTCGTCGTGCGCGTCGGCCTCCTGGTCGCGGTGCTCTGGGCCGTCGCGATCGCGATCCACCACTGGATCGCGTTCGCGGTCGCGGGGACGCTGACGCTCGTGATCGCCGGTGTGGGGCTCTGGCTCTACCGGTACATGAAGAAGTCGGAAGCGCTCGGCGCGCTCCTTCGAGGCGCGGACACCGACGAAGGGCGCAAGGCGGCGCTCGAGCAGCTCTCGGGGATGAAGGGGGACTCGCAGGCGCTCCTCGCGCGCGCGCAGCTCGAGATGCAGGACGATCCGCGGAAGGCGCTCGCGACGCTCGAGACGGCCGACCTGTCGAAGCTGATGGGGCCGATGGCCGACCAGTTCCGCACGATGCGGGCGATGATCCACCTCACGCTGGGCGAGATCGCCCCCGCCCGTGCGCTGTCGGACGAGCTCGACCTGGGCAAGCAGCAGGACGCCAAGACACGCGCGATGTTCGCGACCGTCGCCTCGGAAGCGTGGGCGCGCAGCGGACAGGCCAAGAAGGCGATCGAGACGCTGGAGCTCTTCAACCCGGACGATCCGGAGTTCGTGGAGATGAAGACGCAGATGTGGCGGGCGCGTGCGTTCGCCTACGCCGGCGCGAACGACATGAAGGGGGCCGGTCGTGCCCTTCGCAAGCTGGCGGACATGAACCCGCACCTGCTCGGCATGTTCATCGGCTCGAAGAAGATCCACCCGCTCCTCGAGCGCGAGGCCAAGCAGATCGTCATGAAGATGGGCGCCGCGCCCAGGCGCATCGTCCGTCAGCGGTAGCCGAAGACTCGCGCTCGGCAGCAGGCCCGAAGTATTGTCGCGGGCCCACCGCCGCCTGCACCAGGAGTCTGCCGTGCACTCACGTCTCGTATCGGTCGCGTCGCTCGTCGTTCTCTCGCTGATGACCTCCGCCAGCCTCGCTCTCGCGGAAGAGCCCGCCGCCGCGCCGGGCGCCGCACCGCCGAAAGAGGCGAAGGAAGAGCACGCTGAAGGCCGATACCCCGTCGCCGAAGCCGAGCGCCCGCTCACGCTCCCGAGCATGGTGCTGATGGGGGAGCTCGACCTCGATTTCCCGCGCGTGAACATCCTGGGCGCGTTCGGCGCGGCGAGCGCGACCACCTTCGCGAACGTGAGCATCGGCGCGAGCTTCGGCGTCACCGACGACCTCACCGTTCGCGCCCAGGTGCTCCCGCTGCAGCTCGCGGGGGGTGGAGGCTTTCACTACGGACAGAGCAGCGCGGTCTTCGGCGGCATCGACAACCCTGGGCCTGGAGTGGGCGCGACATACCGGTTCCTCAAGGGGGACTTCGAGGTCGGCGCCGCCCTCGACCTCTCGCTCATCACGGCCCAGAGCTTCTCGGGCGTGGTGATCGCTCCCGGCGTGCCCGTACGCGTGCACGTCGGCAAGTCGCTCCGCATCGACACCGGCGCCTACCTGCCAATCACCCGCGCGAGCCTCTCGGTCGCGACCACGAACTTCGGCACCACGAGCACGGGAGCGAGCACGACGGGGCTGATCATTCCGGTGAGCGTCCTCTACGACATCACCGAGCCCATCCATATCGGAGCAGCGACCGGCTTCACGATCGGCGACTTCAGCGACGTCGGCGACTCGGCCGCCATCCCTCTCGGGCTCTTCGCGGGCTACGCGATCGGCGGCAAGGACGGCCCCGTGCTCGACATCGACCCGTTCTTCACCTTCCCCGGCCTCATCACGCCGGGCGGCTCGAACGGGACGAACAGCGGCAGCTACGTCTTCGGCGTGAGCGTCGGCGGCTTCCTCTATCTCTAGACTCCACCCTGCGACAACGACCTCGACCCGCGACCTCGACCTCGACCGGCGACCGGCGACCTCGACCTCGACCTCGACCTCGACCTCGACCTCGACCTCGACCTCGACCTCGACCTCGACCGGCGACCTCGACCGGCGACCTCGACCGGCGACCTCGACCTCGACCTCGACCTCGACCTCGACCTCGACCTCGACCTCGACCTCGACCTCGACCTCGACCTCGACCTCGACCTCGATCCCGACCTCGAACCCCACTGGGGATCATTGAGCGTCCTCGTGCCAGCGGGGCTGTCACTCCGGTCGCAGGATCGCTTCGTCGAACGAAGCCGCTACGCGGCGGGGTCGGGCGTGAGAAGCGCCAGGTCCTGACCTGACGAGTTGGACGTGGTCGCCTTGTTGTCGACGTTGCCCTGGCCGGCAGCGCGCCGAAGGAGGCCACATGGACCCAATCAATCAGATGCGTCAGGACCTGGCACGTGGAGGGTACGCCGAGTCGACCTGCTCCAACTACATGAAGACCGCGGAGGCGCTGCAGCGCCGATTCGATAAGCCGTTGCAGGAGCTGTCGCGCGACGAGGTTCGGGTGTTCGTCGACGAGATGTTCGCGAAGTACCGGACTCCGTCGTCGCGTCGGATGGCGTTGGCTTCGGTGGTGTTTCTCTACCGAAGGACACTCGGGATGCCAGAGCACGTGTCCTTCATCCGGTGGCCGAAGCGATATTCGCCCTTGCCTACGGTGCTGAGTCGTCTGGAAGTGCAGGCGGTTCTCCGCGCGATCGAGCGCCCTCTCTACCGTGCGCTGGCCCTGGTGCTCTATGTCGCCGGGCTGCGGATCTCCGAGGCGCTCGCGCTCGAAGTGTCGGACATCGACGGAGAACGCGGCGTGATCCGCGTACACCACGGCAAGGGAAACAAGGCGCGCGAAGCGAAGCTCCCGCAAGGGCTCCACCACTGGCTGCGCTGGTACTGGTGGACGCAGCGGAAGCTGCGCCCGCGAGGGGTTCGGGGACTTTTTGTGTCGCCGCGCACCTGCAAGCCACCGACTCGCGGGTCGGTCTGCGCTGCGTTGGCGAGCGCGGCGATGAAGGCCGGGATCCGAAAGCACGTCACCCCGCACGTGCTGCGTCACAGCTTCGCGACGCACATGCTCGAAGCGGGGACGGACCTGCGTGTCGTGCAGGTCCTGCTCGGGCATGCGTCGATCACCACGACGACGCGCTACGCACGCGTGACCGAGAAACTGGTCCAAGCGACGCCGAGCCCGATCGACCCTCCTCGGCCGTCCCTCACGTAGCGCCTCCATGGCGCGCTCGGCGACGGCCGGGCGCTTCGACTTCGCGGACATCGTCCGAGGTCACCGAGCACAGATCGAGTCGAGGCTCTCGCCTGCACAGAAGCGAGTGCTCACCGACATCGCGCAGTGCCGTACCGCCGCGCTCGGCGGGCACCTCGACCAGTGCGACACGTGTGGCTACGAGCACCCCTCGTACAACTCGTGTCGCAACCGACACTGTCCGAAGTGTCAGGCGCTCGCACAAGAAGAGTGGATCGATGAGCGGCGCGAGCGCCTGCTCGACGAGCGGCACTTTCACGTCGTGTTCACCATGCCCCAAGAGCTTCGCCCCCTCGCGCGCTTCGTCCCGCGCGTCGTCTTCGAAGCCTTGTTCTCCGCAGCCCAGCGGACGCTGATCGAGTTTGGACAGCGTCGGCTCTCCGCCACGCTCGGAGCCACGCTCGTCTTGCACACGTGGACCCGCGACCTTCGCTTTCACCCTCACGTGCACGCGATCGTCACGGGCGGGGGACTGTCGCTCGACGGGCAGCGCTGGTGTCACGCACGCCAACGCTTCCTCTTTCCCGTCCGCGCGATGGGCCGCGTGCTCCGCGCCAAGGTGATGGCCAAGCTGTCCGACGCTCACGCACGCGGACACCTCGCTGGCTTCGACGCCTTCCTGGACCCGCGAGCCTTCCCGCTCCTGATGCACAAGATCGCGAAGCTCGACTGGAACGTCTACGCCAAGGCCTCCTTTCGAAAGGCCGACCACGTCGTCCGCTACCTCGGTCGATACACCCACCGCGTCGGCCTCGCCAACAGCCGACTGCTTCAGGTCACCGACACCACCGTGACCCTGCGTACCCGAGGCACCGACTCGGTCACCCTGACCCCCGTCGACTTCCTCCTCCGCTTTGTCCAGCACGTCCTCCCCGACGGTTTTCACAAGATCCGTCACATCGGCCTCTACGCTCCCGGCTGCGCCAGGAAGCTCGCGCAAGCCCGACAAGCCCTGAACTCCACCGATGCCCCTCCACGTGCACGGCCGACCTGGAGAGAGCGCGTTCAAATGCTTCTCGGCCGCGATGTCCTGCGCTGCCCTCGCTGCGCCTCGCCGCTGCGCACCACCCCCCTCCCGCGCTCGCGCGACCACCCATGGGCCGCATGAAGCCGCACCGATGATGAACCGTTCCCCCACTCTCCCACTTCTCTCCCCAAACGTGTCGACCGCACGTCGCCGCCCTCGTCCGCCCCGCGTGATCCACTGCCGCCGCGATGCGCGCGACACGCCGCCCCGCTCGCGCCGCTGAACCACTCGTCCACCACGAAATCCCCATAGGAAGCCCTGGCGCCTCGCGCCGCCGCTCCGGGCTTGTTCGACCTGTCGTTTCGTCGCGGCAGAGACGGTACCGACGCGCTCATCGCTGCGACGACGAAACGCTCAATGTTTCTCGCCGGGCTAGGAGGAGTTCCTGGCGGTCACTTCTTCACCCCCATCAGCTCCTCGGCCGCTCTCCTCGCGGCCACCCCGACCTTCACTCCGCCAATCATCCTGGCGACCTCGTCGATCCGTTGCTTGTTCTCGAGGCGGCGCACGGTCGCGAAGGTGCGCGAGTCGCGCTCGACCTTGTCGACGACGAAGTGCGCGTCGGCGAGCGCGGCGATCTGCGCGAGGTGAGTGACGCACACGACCTGCCGGTGCGTGGAGACATCTCGGATCGCGTGACCGATGACCTCCGCCACTGCACCGCCGACGCCGGCGTCGACCTCGTCGAAGACGTACAGCCCCGCCGGGCCGTTCTCCGCCAGCACGCGCTTCACGGCGAGCAGCGCCCGCGACAGCTCCCCGCCGCTCGCGATGCGGCGCAGCGGACGCGGCTCCTCCCCCTGGTTGGGGGCGATGAGGAACTCGACGCGGTCGATGCCGGCGCGCGTGAGCCTCGCTCCGTCCACGACCATGGTGCCATCGCCTCCCGGGACGGCGTTCGTGACGTCCACCACGACCTTCGCGCGTCCCATCGCGAGACGCGCGAGCTCGCGTCCGATGGCATCGGCGAGCTTCTCTGCCGTCTTGCGACGCACGGACGAGAGCGCCCGGGCGTGCTTGGCGACGTGGGCGAGGTGATGGGCGTAGGCGGTCTCCAGCTCCGGGATCCGCCGCTCCGCCTGGCTGAGAGCCTCGAGCTGCGTCGCGAGCGACGTCTGGTGCGCGAGGAGCTCGACGGTCGTGGGACCGTGCTTCCGTAAGAGCTTCGAGATACGGAAGAGGCGGTCCTCCACCTCCACGAGGCGCGTCGGGTTGCTTTCCACGGTCTCCGCGTACCTTCCGAGCGCCCGAGCGGCGTCCGCCAGCTCCGCGCGCGCGCCCTCGACGGCGCGGACGAGAGGGGCGAGCGAGGCGTCGATCGCCTGCGCCGCGTCGAGGTCGGCGGAGAGCCTCGCCAGCTCGTCGCAGATGGCGGCCTCGCCGTCGTAGAGCCTCTCGGCCGCCCCGCGGGTCGCGTCGCCCAGCTTCCCTGCGTGCCGGAGTCGGGCGCGCTCGCTCTCGAGCTCGGTCTCCTCGCCGGGCTGTACGTCGAGCTCCTCCAGCTCTCGAAGCTGGAATGCGAGAAAGTCCTCGCGCTCGGCACGCCCCCGGTCGGCGGCCCGGAGCGCCTCCAGCTGCCGCCCGAGGTCCGCCAGCTCGTCGACCTCCCCCGCGAGCTCGAGCTTGGCCGACTCGAGCCCACCGAACGCGTCGAGGGTGTCGAGATGCGTCGCGGGGTCGGTCAAGGCGACGCTCTCGTGCTGCGAGGCGATGTCGCAGAGGTCCCCCGCCAGCTCGGCGAGCTGGGCGACGGTGCACATCCGTCCATTGGCGAACGCGCGACTTCGCCCCTCGGCCTGGACGACCCGCCGCAGGACGAGCTCACCTTCGCACGGGATGCCCGCCGCCTCGAGCTTCGCGGCCACCCTGGACCCCGCCTTGACCTCGAAGAGCGCCTCCACCTCGGCCTCCCGCGCCCCGCGGCGCACCAGCTCGGGGCTCGCCCTCCCCCCGATGACCAGACCGAGGGCGTCGACGAGCATCGATTTCCCCGCCCCGGTCTCGCCGGTGATGACATTGAACCCCGAGGACAGCTCGAGGGTGAGGCTCTCGATGAGGACGAGGTTCTGAACGGCGAGCTGGACGAGCATGGCGACTCCCACATGCCGTGCGTCGCCAAACGAATCAAGCCTCTTTCCCGTCGTCTCGAAGGACTCGGATGAGACAGCGCTTGACGTAATTGATCCGATTTCATTAACCTGCGCCACGCTCGGAAGGGGAATGATGCGGGGGTGCGCGCATTCACCAGTCGTCCACCTGTCGCGAGCCGCCCGGCGCAAACTTTCGAGTTTGCCGCCGCACGACCTCGACCGTTCAACTGCCCTTTTGCCGGCGTGAATCCCCAGGCGCGATGCCCCCGAAACCTCTCGTGAAGGTCGACAAGAAGAAGCTCGCTCCCGTCGCCCCCGTTCCGGAGGTGCCGAAGGTGCGCACCATCGAAGAACGCACGGCGACCCTCGAGTCCCGACTGCAGCACGCCAGCCCTGGCTTCCTCCAGGCCTACCGAGATAACCTCGATATGTCGTGGGTTTACCACGACAGTGCTATCGAGGGGGTTGTCTATACGGTCCAGGAGCTCAAGACCGCGATCGACCCGAGCACCGTGGTCGTGACCGACTCGAACCTGCAGCCGGCATGCGAGGAAATCCGGCGGCACCGCGAGGCGCTCAACTTCATCCGTGACTTCGCCGTCAAGAAGCGACTGCCGGTCACTCTCGACGTGGTGAAGAAGATCTACCTGACCCTCCATCCGGAGGAAGGTGATCTCAAGACCGTCCGCTACCGGAAGGACATCCCCCAGCACCGCCTGTACTTCCACGAGTACGCGCCGCCGGACAAGATCACCTACAAGGTCCGGCAGGTGATGGACTGGGTCAACGACCCCGAGACGCGGAAGTCGCGAAGCCCCATGCGCATCGCCGCACGGGCGCACTACGACCTGCTCAGGATCTTCCCGTTCACGCACGACAGCGGCAAGGTCGCGCGGCTCCTGATGAATTTGCTGCTCCTGCGCTCGGGCTACCCCCCGGCGATCATCCACTCGACGGAGCGGCAGCGCTACTACGACGCCCTCAAGGGGGCGAGCCTGGCGATGAACCAGATCGTGCAGGAAGCGATCGAGAACAACCTGGCGTCGGTCGAGAAGCTCGTCGACATGTACGAGAACCCCGGCGCCATCCGCCCGCCCGCGGTGTGATGCGGCGGGGAACGGCGGGTTGCCCCCTCCGTCCACTTCGGTTCGCCGTAAACATTTCTAGACGCTCGCTGTTCGGGTAATCAAGACTGACCATGGCGAGCCCCCTCGAGAGTGCGATCACGCTCGAAGACGTGTTCGCGATGGTCGTGGGAAAACGGGTGCCGCTGGCTCCCGAGCTCGCGGGGTACCTGTCGCTCGAGATCGCCGAGAAGGCGGACACGGCAGGCGTGACTGGCGACGTCGACTCACGTGCCGTGTACATCGCGGACGAGGGGACGGTCGCGCTCGTCCGTCCACGCGGCGTGGCGATGGGCGACGGGGACGCCGAGCAGTCGATCCGCGCCATCCTTGGCGAGCTGCTCGAGGCGAGCGGATCGTCCACTCCGGCCCTCACGGGCGTCGCGCGGCGCGCACGCGCGGGCGGGACGCTGCGCGGGCTGATGGAGGAGATCGAGGCCGCGCTCATTCCCGTGAACCGCGCGGCCGGACGCCGGGCGCTCGCGCGGCTCGCGCGGGAAGTGAAGCGTGTGACGCACGGGGTCGGGCGCAACGCGCCGTCCACCCGGTCTGCGTCGGGAGAGCGCGACGCGGTGGTTCGGCGTCCTGCCGAGCCTTCCGAGGCTCGTGGTCCGGCGCGCGGTAGCCGGGCAGCCCCCTCCCGCCCGGTGACGCCTCCGCCGCTGCCCGTCGAGCGGAACGACACGTTCGGGGTGCCTGACATCCCGCAGCCGCGTCCGGTCGCCCCCACCCCGCCCGCACGAGAAGCCTCCGAGCCTCCCCCTCCGCCCCGGGCGATGTTCGACAATCCCTCCGACGTCGACAGCTTGCTCGAGCAGTTTTCCCGCTCGACGACGCAGACTCAGGAGGCCGTCTCCCAGGACCTGAAGGACCTCGTCGACATCGGCAAGACCTCCCTGCCGCCCCAGGTCCAGGCCCGCCCTGCCCCGGCGCTCCCGACGCCACGTCCGCCACCCGGGAACCAGCCCGCTTCCGTCCCACCCGGTGCTCCCGACATCGACGACCTGCTGGCGTTCTCGGAGGAAGCTCCGCTCTCCGCAGGCGCGCCGCGCGAGACGTCGCGACACGATGAAGCCTCGGAACCGCTGAACCTGCAGGAGCGGCGACGCGGTCCCTCGATTCCTCCCGTCGCAGCCCCTCGCAGCGAGCGCGAGAGCAATCGACCGGCCCGCGCCCAGGAGGCGCCGGCGCAGAACACGCGCGACCTGCCGACCTTCCAGTCCATCCCGGTGGCGGAGTGGTCCAAGCCGAAGAAGAAACGGACCGACTACTGGATCGTCATCGCGCTCCTCGCCCTGCTCGCGGCGGCGTCCGCGACGGTCTGGCTGTTCAAGCCCGGCTTCATCTCCGGCCGCACCGCCGAGAAGGTCGCGGAGGAGCGCGCCGCAAACGAGGCGTTGAAGCAGAAACAGCTCCAGGCGCAGCAGGTGCTGAGCTGCCACGCGGCGCTCGACGTGACCGACGTGCCCGCGGGCGCGGAGGTGCTGCTCCGTGTCGGTCAGGCCCCGGTCGACGTGCCGCACCTTCCTGTCGGCGCGCGGCTCGAGTTCGTCGCCACGGCGGAGGGCTATGCGCCGAAGCGAGTGGTCGTGCCCGCCGGCGCGACGTGGGACAACGGACCCGACGGCAAGCCCCGGTTCGAGGTTGCCGTCCAGCTCGACCACTCCAACCCGAAGGCCAAGCTGGGAGACACGTGGCCGCCCGGCGATCCGGGGAGCGAGGTCGGCGGAAAAGGGGCTCCGGGGACCGTGCATCTGGTCTCGACTCCGCGCGGCGCAGAGGTGTGGATGCTCGCCGGTCTCGGCCCGGAGGCGATGGTCGAGCAGCTCCCGTGCGATCAGGCGATCGAGGTGCTCGTCGCAGGCCCGACGACGTTCCGGAAGCGCCTGCACGCCGCGGCGGCCGATTTCGCCGTCCGTCCCGGCGAGACGAGCTCCAAGATCGCCAAGATCAGCGCCAAGTAGCGGACACAACCCGCAGCCGCCCGGAAGCGGATTGAACAGGAAGATCGAAAGATCGGAAGCATTCACCGTCCGCTCGTCCACTCTTCCTGTGAATTCCTTCCGGGAGAGCCAACGCTAGGAATTCTCCGGCGGGTGTTCCAAGATGGCGCCATGCACCAGCAAGACATGGCGATGCTCAAGGCCCTCGTGGTCGTCGCGTGGTCGGATGGCGACTTTGCGGCGGTGGAACGCGAGGCGATCGACGGCCTGCTCGCAGCGTACGAGGCCACGGAGACCGAGAAGGCGGAGCTTCAGGAGTTCGCGAAGGAGCCGCGCAGCCTCGACGACATCGAGCTGCAGGAGCTATCGGCGGCCGACCGCAGGGTTCTGCTCCAGCACGCCGTCCTCGTCACCTACACCGAGAAGGAGCCGTCTCCGCGGCAGGTCGCCTTCCTCTCGCAGCTCGCCGAGCGCGTGAAGGTGCCCGCCGACGAAGCCGTCGCGGTCATCGACGCGGCCCGCGAGCGCGTGCAGAAGCTTCTCCACTTTCTCTGAGCGAGCGCAGCGCGTGACGCGTCGAACTCGACGCGTCGACGCAAGGACGGCCGTCAGACGTCGGGGATCGACTTCTGCCGGAGCTTGAAGGAGCTGATCTCTTTGAGCAGCGCCGTGGGGCTGAACGGCTTCGTATAATAGGCAGTGCATCCCGCATCGATCGCGCGCTGCTTCGACTCGGCGTCGGCCATCGCCGTGATGAAGATGATCGGCGTCGCTGCCGTCGCCGGCGCGGCACGCAGGCGCCTGCACACCTCGACGCCGTCATACGGGCCGGGCAGGTTCAGGTCGAGCAACACGACATCGGGCACGTTCACGGCGGCAGCCTCGAGCCCCTTCGCGCCGCTGGAGACCGCGTCGACGTGGAAGCCACGACCCGCGACCAGCGCCTCGATCATCCGCCGGATGGCGTCCGAGTCCTCGACGATCAACACTCGCATGGCGGCATCATAGTCGGTTCCCGCGGTCTCTGTCGTGTGCGCCGGCCTACCTCGGCGAGAATTCCTCAACGCAGCGGCCGGCGGGACGTTGCGCGCTATCGCGCGCGGAGCGCTGCCGCGCGCGATAGCGCGCGTGTCCCGCCGGCCGATGCGGCATGAATTCCTTTCCGGAGGAATTCATGACGAGGTAGGCCGGCGCACTCGACAGCTAGGCAAAACGCGGAAGATGCAGCCCGACGCGAAGGCCACCAAGCGGGGCGTCACCCAGCTCGAGGAGCGCGCCCTGCCATGCGGCGATCTCGGAGCAGATGTAGAGCGAGACGCCGTCCGGCCGGCCGAAGGTGCTGGGCTCGACCTCCAGGGAGGTGAACGCGCGGCGAGAGTTTGCGGGGAGCGAGGCGCCAGCGTCGTCGACGAGAAGGCGAGCGCCTGCGCCCACGGCGACGAGATCCGACGTCGGCTCGGTCGACGTGCCCGACACGACGGTGACCTGGACCTTGTTGCCGCGCGACGTGGCAGCGATCGCCTGGGCGATCATCGTCCGCACGAGGAACGCCGCGGCGCGCGGCGACATGCGCACCGGAACCTTGATCCCTGCCGTGTCGGGGACGGTGACGACCGAGAGATCGACGCCCGTCCGTTCGAGCTGCGGGGCGAGCGAACGCACCGCCGTCCGCGCCAGATCGTGGAGGTCGAGCTCCGCGTGTGGCTCGGTGTGATCGATCTCGCCGAGGTCGCCCAGCTCGGTGACGAGCTCCTGCGCCTCGCGAACACGCCGCTTCAGGCCGTCGATGCGATCGTCAGGCTCGGACTCGAGCGAGCGGGTGGAGCTGAGCGGCGAGCCTGCGCGGAGGGCATGGACGTCGCGGCCAATCTGCGACAGCACGCCCCGCATCTCGGCGGCGACACCGCGAGAGAAACGCGCGAGGTTCGCGACGGGCTCGCCGGCGGGCCCTTGCGCCATGGGAGGGAACGTCGACGGAGAGAGCGCGCCCTCGCCTGCGCTGAACGCCTGAGCGAGCTCGCGCGCATACGCCTCGCCCTGCTTGCGTGCCTCGTCGAGCTCCTTGCGCAGGAGGTCACGCTCCTTCGCGTCGACCGCGCCGTCGGCCGGGAGCGAGATGACCTCCATCCCGCCTTCGAGGTCGTACTTGCCGCCATAGCGGATGGCCATGCGGCTGAGCCACGCGCGCTCGGTCTCGGCGGTCGCGCTGCTGTCCGGCCCCAGCACCACGGAGACGCGGACCTCGTCCCCCTCGCGGCGGACGGTGACGGCCGAACCTGCGCCGCTCCCGTGACCGACAAGGAGGTGCATCATCCGGCGAATCTCCGCCTCGTCGCCGCTGATCTCGGTGCCGCCGCCCGGCTCGATCGAGACGCGCGCTTCCGGCGCGACCTCCCACATCAGGGAGGCGAGGTCGATCCGACCGCGCCGCCCACGGGTCGCCGAAGGGACCTTGTGGATGGTCGACAGCATGCGCATCGCCTCGTCGAGCGCGTCGAGCGTCACGTCGACGGGGGGCACGCTCCCGATCGTGGTCCCGATGCCGGTGTCGGGCACAGGCGCGTTCGATTTGAGGATCTGCACGCCCATCCGCAGGCGGTCAGCTGCCCCCTGGGCCTCTTGGGTGAGAAGCCAGCCTAGCTCCTGTCGGGTCAGCTTTCCGGTCGACACAGGTCGCGAGGCTAGCACGCTCCTGGCGTCATGCGCCGTCGATGAGACGTGCGTCGACTGGTGCCGTCGGCGACGGCTGGTATGGTGAGACCCATGCTCAACGAACGCGCCGCGCGAGCCTGCACGTACGACAAGACCCGACGGACCGCGCGCCTCGAGCTCGGATCCGGCGCCGGCGCAGCGCGGGAGACGCGCGGGACGGTCTTGCTCGACGCGAAGGGCGGGGTCGTCGGCGTCGACGTCGAGCCCACGTCCAGCTCGCGCGTCGTCGTCATGGTCGGCAAGCACGAGGCGGTGAAGACCACGAGGGACGCGCGTCTCTCCGTCTCCCGCGATTCGAGCGGCGAGGTGGTCGCGGTCGTCGTCCACGACCACGACGCACCGTAGGAGCTCTCAGACGAAAAAGTCGGGTACGAGCGGCGCGCCCTTCGTGACGGCGTACTTCTCGAGATCGGTGACTCCGATCGAAGCGAGCACGTCGTCGTCGATGAAGAACTGCCCGGTCTTCTCGGTGCTCGGGCTCGTGAGGATGACGTAGGCGGCGTCCGCCATGATGTCGGCCGTGCGACAGCCCGCCATCGCCACGTCGCCGCCGAGGAGGTTCTGCACCGCCGACGTCGCGATCGCGGTCCTCGGCCAGAGCGCGTTCACGGCGATGCGCTTCGCCTTGAGCTCCTCCGCCATCCCGAGCACGCACATGCTCATGCCGAACTTCGCCATCGTGTAGGCCACGTGCGGCGCGAACCAGCGAGCCTCCATGTTGAGCGGCGGAGAGAGGTTCAGGATGTGCGGGTTCGATGCCTTCGCCAGGTGCGGAATGCACGCCTGCGAGCAGGCGAACGTCCCGCGCGTGTTGACCTGGTGCATCAGGTCGTAGCGTTTCATGGGCGTCTCGAGCGTCCCGGTGAGGCTGATGGCGCTCGCGTTGTTGACGAGGATGTCGATGCCGCCGAACGCCTTGACGGTCGCCGCCACGGCCGCCGCGATCTGCGCCTCGTCACGGACGTCGACGATGCAGGCGAGCGCCTTGCCCCCCGCCTTCTCGATCTCCTCGGCCGCGCTGTGGATGGTGCCGGGGAGGCGCGGGTGCGGCTCCGTCGTCTTCGCTGCGATGACCACGTTGGCGCCATCTCTGGCCGCCCGGAGCCCGATCGCCTTGCCGATGCCGCGGCTCGCGCCGGTGATGAAGAGCGTCTTTCCTTTGAGCGTCATGGGCGTATGCGTATCGCCGCCCCGGTCCCGCCGTCAACGTGCGAAAGGCAGGGTTCTCGATGGCGTGTCGCTCGAAGCGCGGCGCGATCCGCGATGCCAGAGGCTCCCCGTCCTGGTCGCGGCACGCGGTATCGTTCGAGAGAAGCGCTCGGTGCGGCCGGAGAGGCGATGGAAGAGGTTTGACGACGCCGAACCTCTTGCATCGCGTCTCCCGGTAAAGCGACAGACGCTCTGCGAAAGGTTTGACGACGTCGAACCTCTTGCATCGCCGCTCTGCGAAAGGTTTGACGACGCCGAACCTCTTGCATCGCGTCTCCCGGTAGAGCGACAGACGCTCTGCGAAAGGTTTGACGACGTCGAACCTCTTGCATCGCCGCTCTGCGAAAGGTTTGACGACGTCGAACCTCTTGCACAGCGTCTCTCGATGAAGCGACAGCCGCTCTGCGAAAGGTTTGACGACGCCGAACCTCTTGCACAGCGTCTCCCGGTGAAGCGACAGCCGCTCTGCGAAAGGTTTGACGACGTCGAACCTCTTGCACAGCGTCTCTCGATGAAGCGACAGACGCTCTGCGAAAGGTTTGACGACGTCGAACCTCTTGCACAGCGTCTCTCGATGAAGCGACAGACGCTCTCTCCGCCTGGACGGCGCTCGCGGACTAGCCGCGACGCGCCGGAGCTTCTTTCGCCGGGGGGCGCGCGCTGCCGTTGCCCGTCCAGCCACGCTCGACGAGCGACGCGAGCCACGACAGCGAGACCTTCGATTTCCCGGCAATCACCGTGGTCGCCGTCCGGTCCACGGCCCACTTCGCCGGGGACGGCAGCGCGAGGGTCTTCTCGTCGCGCAGCCCCTTCATCGCGGCGGCATCGAGCTGCAGGGCCACGATGCCTGCGCCGCTCAGCAGCGCGACCAGCCCGCTCGGGATGAAAGGCGCGAGCACCGCCCTCACCTTGCCGCCAAGCTCCGCCCCCTCGCCTGCCAGATGGCGGACCTGGTCGAGCGTGGTGCACAGGACGGCGAGATTCGCCTTTCCGCTTGCGCCCGCGGTGAAGAACGCCGCGCCGTCGATCAGCTCCAGCGTCTCCGCGGCTTTCCACGAAGCGCCCGCGCCGTTGGTCACGGGGGACGGCGGAGTCGTGGTCTTCTTCGCCGCGGTCTCTCCCGCGCGTCGCTCGCGCGCCACGAGGACGTCGTCGGTCGGGAGCACGCGAGGTACGGTGACGCGAACCGGACGCTTGAAGAGCCTCGGGTCCCCCACCTCGCCGGCGGCCACCGCGTACGCGAGCGTCTCGGCCGATGCGATCACGAAGCCAGGCTTCCCTGGCAGGAGCGGTTCGGGATCCGTCGCGCGAAGGCTGAGCGCCCCCTTGCCGGGGGCCGGGTAGAGAGCGCCGCTCATCACGCGTGCGTCGGGCTCCACGAGGCGTGCCCCCGTCGCGATGAGGTCGGTGAGCGCGCCGGTCGACGCGAGTACCTCGAGCATCTGGCGAGACGGCACCGCGAGCAAGAAGTCGAGCCGTGACGGGACGCGCTTCGACTTGAGCAACGCCGCGGCAGCGAACAGATCCCGGAGCGTCGTCCCGCTGTCGCCGCCGAGCAGCACCTGCGCGACGGGCTTGCCTGCGAGGTCCCGGACGGAACGAACCTGCCCGGTCTCGTCCATCAGGAGGGGGTCGACCGCGCCGAGGTCGAGGTTGAGGACGTCGTCGCAGGGGGCGCCCGCATCGGGCACGAGCGCGCGGTGTGCCTTCGACCGGCGCTGATCGCGGAGGTAGACCTCGGTCCGCTCGTCGCTGACGAAGATCGCCGCAGCGGCGCCGACGTAGGGGGCGATACCGACGAGCACGGCTCGCTCGCCGACCGAGAGCAGCCTCGCGCTCGGTCCCGCAAACTCGACCACGACCGGAGCGCCATGCTCGGCGTCGACCTTCCGTACGATCTCGCCCAGCCCGCGACGAAGAAGCTCGAGCGCGATGTCGCGCGCACACACGAACGGGCGGACGCGACCGCTGAGCAACACCTGCACGCTCCGCGGCGGACGCAGAAGAATCGTCCCGTGCGCGAGCGCCTGACCGAGCTGACCGGGCGGGACGACGAAGGTCAGCATGCCGAGCCCGCCGACCGACGCGAGGCGAGGCTCGTCGGTCACGCAGAGTCGCGCCGGGCTTGCAAAGCGCTCCAGGTGCACCGAGCTCGGAAAACCGACGCCGGGGCGTGCGATGAGGATCCCGTGCGCGAGCATCTCGGGGCACACGCGCAGCGCAGCCGACGCCGGAGAGCCATCGTCGGTCACGCAGACGGTGTCGTACGCCACGGCGACCTCTGCGTGCGTCCGCTTCAGCCCGGAGGCGAGAGCGTCAGCAAAGGCAAGCCCGGGCGCTCTCGCGAGGACGATCTGGTCGACCTTGACCTCGATCATATCCTTTCCGCCGCCCAGCCGGCCGGAGCCATCGGCTCGGCCCGCCAGGACCTTCTGAGCCATCGTGCGGGGCGGGTCCCCAGCTCGTGCGCGCATGATGCGAGTCGTCTTCCTGTATCGGGCTGGGGGGATGAGCGAGGACGGGAGCGGCGAGATAGACGGCTCCGCGGCGCGCGAAAGTAGACCGTCGCCGATCGGGGGTCAAGACAGGCTGTCGAGTGGCTGTCGAGTACGCCGGCCTGGCGGCGGCAGCAATTCCTCAAAGCAGGAATTCTCACCGCAACGGCCGGCGGGACGTTGCGCGCTTTCGCGCGCGGACTGGAGTCGCATACGTCTGCCGCGCGCGATAGCGCGCGTGTCCCGCCGGCCGATGCGGCAGAATTCCTGCTTTGAGGAATTGCTGACGCGGCTAGGCCGGCGCACGAGACAGAGGAATTGCTGACGCGGCTAGGCCGGCGCACGAGACAGAGGAATTGCTGACGCGGCTAGGCCGGCGCACGAGACAGAGGAATTCTCGACGCGGCTAGGCCGGCGCACTCGACAAGCTCTACTCGATAGCTTGAAAGCCCGTCGCGTCGCTGTCGTCGTTGTCGGTACCGAATGACGGGTCGGGGAGGAACTCGATCGTGAGCACGTCGCCAAGGCGGACGACCGAGTCGGGCTTGAGGGCCACGTCGCTCCCCTTCGTGACGGCCACGCCGTCGACCTCCGTCGCCTGATCGGTGACCGAGCGGAGCTTGAACCCTTCGGGGTGTCGCCGCAGCTCGAAGTGCCAGCGGCTGACCTGATGGTTGATCGACTTCTCCTCCAGCGCGAGGACGATGTCGTTGGCGCGGATGCCGTTCTGCTCGCGCAGGCGGCCGAACGCGATGGTGTCCTGCGTCGGGAGCTCGACCTCGACCCCGCTCTCGCGGATCCGGCACCGCGTCGGGAAGCGGCTGCGGTCGAGCCACTCGAGGCGCATCATCTCGATTGGCTTGGCGATGCCCTTCACGGTCGCCGCGGGCAGCCCGGCGCACCGCAGCCGCAGGTCGGTGGTCAGCTCCGCGAACGCTGCCTTCGTGATGTGAATCTCGCTCGCGCCTGCGGTGCTCGCCACGCGCGCGCAGAGGTTCACCGAGTCTCCGGTGACGACCGTTCCGTCGGTCAACACCGGCCCCCAGTGGATGCCGATCCGCACCTCGAGCTGGTGGGCGCGGGCCTGGAGCGTGTTCTGGCGCGCGATGTGCTCCTGCATGTCGATGAGGGCGTGCGCCGCCTGCGTCGGAGAGGGGAAAACGAGGAACGCACCGTCGCCCGCCGTGTCGACGACGCGCCCGTTCTGCTGCGGCAGGCTCCTACCGAGGACGTCGAAGTGCCGCTGCTGCAGCCGGCGACCCGCCTCGTCCCCGTAGGTCGCGAAATAAGTGGTGCTACCGACGATGTCCGAGAACGCGAGCGCGAGATTCTTCTCGAACCGCCGCCGAAGCTCCTCACTCAGCTGCGTTTGCAGCTTGATGATCTCCGTGAGAGTGAGCGTATGCGTCTCCATCGTGCCTCAGCACGTTCAACCATATCCCCTCGTTCAGCGAAGACGCAAACGCGGCGCAGCTCGGCAGGTCGGCTCCCCCCGGAAAGAGCACGCTCTCCGTCGAAGTTGACGGCAGGCTTTCGCCCCCTCTACCGTGGCGACATGTTCAAAGAGCAACTCCGAGCGATCGTGGACGGTAGCGACGGTGGCATCGCGAGCCTCTTGATGGACTCGAGCGGCATCGCCCTCGAGAGCTACTCGAAGGACGACGCCGCCTTCGACATCAACATGGTCGGCATCGAGTTCAGCGTCGTCGTGAACTCGATCAAGCGCGCGACCGAGATGCTCGAGGCAGGCGAGGCTCGCGAGGTCGCCGTCAACACCGAGCGGATGACCACGATCATCCGCATGCTGAGCGAGGAGTACTTCCTCGCGCTCACGATCAAGCCCGACGCGAACCTCGGCAAGGCGCGCTATCTGATGCGCACGGCGGCGCCGAAGCTCCTCGCCGAGCTCTGATCGCTGGGCCCGTCGATGCCGGTGAGCGCCGCTCTCCCCAGCGAGGGCGCAGCCGCGCTGCGCGTGCTCGTCGTCTCGGGGCCCAACCTGCAGCTCCTCGGCACGCGGGAGCCTTCAATCTACGGCAGCGAAACGCTCGCGGAGATCTATGGACGGCTTACGGCGCGGGGCATCGATTTCGGCGCCACCGTCGACTCGCGCCAGACGAACCACGAGGGGACGATCGTCGACTGGATCGGGCTCGCACGGGCGGAGTCCTTCGACGGCCTTCTCCTCAACGCGGGTGGCTACACCCACACGTCGATCGCCATCCGTGACGCCATCTCCGCCGTGGGCCTCCCCTGCATCGAGGTCCACCTCTCGAACCCCGACGCCCGCGAGGAGTTCCGGCACACGTCGCTGGTCGCGGCGGTGTGCAGGGGGCGCGTGACGGGGTTCGGAGGGGACAGCTACCTCCTGGCGCTCGAAGGCCTCGTGAGGCTGCTGCGACGCTGACCGCTACTTCGTCGCCTTCGCCTTCTTCTTTTCCTTCTTCTCCTTCGGAGAGAGCTTGGGCTTGTTGTTCTTCTTGTCCTTCTCGACACCCTTGGCCATGCGCGACTCCTTCTGCTGAGCGGCACATTAGCTGCGCATCCAGCCTCATGGAAGGTCTCTGCATCTCGCCGACGCTCACGGGATGCGCGCTGCCCGTTGACCGCGGGCCAACACGTGGGTGTTGGCCCTCCGTAGACCTACGTGGACTCGCGAGGCTGCGTCCACTTCGGTTCACTGCGGCCCAACACGTGGGTGTTGGCCCTCCGTAGACCTACGTGGACTTCGCGAGGCTGCGTCCACTTCGGTTCACTGCGGGCCAACACGTGGGTGTTGGCCCTCCGTAGACCTACGTGGACTTCGCGAGGCTGCGTCCACTTCGGTTCAGTGCTATCTTGCCGCTCGTCGATGGCCCAGGCGTCCCAGCTGCTGAAGCGAGCGCTCTTCGCCCTGCTCGGGCTGCTGCCGTTCGTGGGCGCCTTCGTGAGCCTCACGTGGGTGCCGTGGGCGAACGGGGTCTTCACCCGTGACAGCAGCGGCGCGGCGCGCTGGCTCGCTGGCTACGTGTTCAGCCCCATCGGCGCGATCGTCCTCATCCAGGCGCTCTACGTCGGGATGCAGAGCCTGCTCTGTCAGCGATACCGCACGTTCCAGGTGCCGGCAGGAAGCAGCACCTGGCCGCGGGTCTCCGTCGTCATTCCGGCCTTCAACGAGGGCGCCATGGTCGAACGGAGCATCCGCTCCGTCGCCCGGTCCGACTACCCCGCGGGCTACCTCGAGATCCTCGTCGTCGACGACGGCTCGCGCGACGACACGTTCTTCCACATGCAGCACCTCCGCCGCGAGTTCCCGGATCTCGTGCGCCTTCTCCGCTTCGACGGCAACCGGGGCAAGCGCGCGGCGCTCGAGGTCGGCTTCCGCGCCGCGACCGGCGACATCCTGCTGACCGTAGACTCCGACAGCGAGGTCGAGCCGAGCACCGTGCGCGAGATGGTCACGCCGTTCCTGGTCGACGCGCGCATCGGCGCAGTCGCAGGTCGCGTCGCCGTGCTGAACCGCGACTCGCTCATCAGCCGCATGCTCGAAGTTCAGTACTCGCTCGCGTTCGACTTCGGACGCGCTGCCCAGTCGACTTATCGCACGGTCGCTTGCTGCCCCGGCGCTCTCTCCGCGTTCCGGCGAGAGCTCGTCGTGCCGTACCTGAACGAGTGGACGACTCAGACCTTCCTCGGACGCCCCGTCAATCACGGTGAGGACCAGGCGCTCACGAACATCGTGCTCCGCCAGGGGATGGACACGGTCTATCAGCGCACCGCGGTCGTCCACACACTCGCCCCCACGACGTACGGAGGGATGACGCGCATGTTCGTGCGCTGGGACCGGAGCTACATCGTCGAGGGCCTCTCCTTCGCGAAGTTCATGTTCACCCGCTACCGCGACAAGAACCGCGTCCTCCCCGTCGTCGCGTTCACCGTGTCGAACCTCCGCCTCGTGATCTTCTGCTGGGGGCTCGCCGCGCTCCCGGGGATCTTCCACGAGGACGCGAGCGCGGCGCTGCAGGGGATCGTCGCGCTGGGGCTCGGAGCGGTGTTCTCGGCCGCCTACTACCTGCGCGTCGAGCGGAGCTTCCGCTTCGTCTACGGCGCGCTGTACGCCGGCTACAGCATGCTGCTCTTGCAGTGGGTGCTCCCGTGGGCGCTCGTGACGGTCCGCGACGAGCGCTGGGGCACGCGCTAGCTGTCGAGTGGAGCGCAGTCACCCGCGCCTCGACATTGCTCGGTCGCAACCCACTCAGGTGCAGGAGCCTGCGCTCGGACGACGCTTCGCGTGGGGCTCGAGTGCGCCCGATCCACCCTCAGCCTGCGAGGATTCTTCGTATCGCGCCGTCGGGGAGCTCGTATGCCTCCGGGTCGGTGAGGTCGCCGTGCGACACGAGCAAGCCTGACTCGCCCAGCAGTCGCACGATCACGCTTGCCGCTTCTTCCGCCCGACGTCCGAGCTCCTGCTCCGGCAGGTGCGCCCCGATCCCGCTCGAGCGGAACTGCTCGCGAACCATGGTCTCGGCGATGCCGCGCAGCGCTACCGTCGACACCCTTCCGTTCGTCGCGAGGCGCCTCAGCAGCGCGCCGCCGGCGCCCGCGGGGTCGGCGATCTCGGACTCGACCCACACACGTAGTGGCGAGCCCTTTCGCTCCTCGCGCGCGACCGCCTCCCTCGCAGCCTCGATCCCCACCTGGACCGCGCCGAGCGCGCCCTGACGCGCGCGGTCGGCGTCGTAGAGCTCGAGGATCGACGTGCCCAGGCGGCGCAGGAGCAACGGAACGCCCTGAGACTCGCGGATGACGAGGGTGAGCGCCTCCTCGCTGAAGCGGATGCCTTGACGCGCCCCTAGCCCACGCATCATCGACGAGGCGGCCTCCTCGGGCAGGCACGGCACGCAGATCGACGGGAACGCGCCCATGATCGACTGCTGCCCCAGCGTGCGGAGCGGGGCCCAGAGCAGCGGGTGAAGCGCCGACGCGAGCAGCACACCGATGGGAGAGCCGGCGTCCGCGTGCGGGACCTCGCCGATGGCGTTGCGCAGGCGGCCGAAGAGGATGGAGAGGACGTCGAGCACGTGCCCGAGCCGCGCCGGGCCGACCGCGAGCACCTGCTCGATCTCGTCGAGCACGATGAGGAGCGGCGGCGGACGACCCCCCGCGGAGGGTGCGCACGCGGCGGAGAGTCGGCGCATCCACGACGAGAACGCGGCCGCATCGAGCGACGTCGTCGGGGGCTCGGGGACTGGCGCTTTCGGGTAGAGGGCGAGCGCGGTCTCGACGAGGCGCGCGCAGATCGCGCGGAGGACGGCGTCGACCGCCTGCGACGGGTCGTCGAGGAAGCCGATCTCGTGGTGGAAGCCTGCCAGGTCGACATAGGCGGACGGTCCGGTCAGGCGGCGCGCGACCTCCATCGCGAGCGACGACTTCCCGAAGCGACGGAGACCCGTCACCACGAGCCAGCGGCCGGCGCGCGCCTCGGCGAGAAGTCCGGATACGAGCCGCTCGCGGTTCCAGAACTGAGAGGACGACGTGATGCGACCGCGCACCTCGAAGGGGTTGCCCCGGAGCGACGACTCCTCCACGAGGTCGAGGAGGTCGTCCGCGTTGCGCGCCCACGACAGCCTGGAGACCGCGAGCGGGAGCACGTGCATCGTCTTCGTCCCGCCGCGCGCCGCCCAGTCGAGGATCGCCCTCGCGCCACCGAACTCGAGCGACGCGGAGTCGTCGTGCAGCAGGAACACTACGCGGGCGCCGACGCGCGCCGCAACCTGGACCGCCTGATTCACGTCGGACTCGCGGATGGTCGAGGTCCCGAGCGCCTTCTGCACGCCGGCGCGCGCACCCCACCGCTCCCACGCGGCTGCGCGGGGTAGCGCGAGGGTCAGCATGCCGTAGCGATCTGGGAGCAGAAAGCGGAGCGGGTCGGTCATCGCCGGGAGCTCGAGAGCCGCGAAGCGACCGCGAGTCTCCCGCGCCCAGACACCGAAGAGCCGGCGTGCGCGTCGCAGGCGTACGGCCCAGCGCAGCAGAAGCGCGCTCGCGAGCGCACCAGCCAGAGCGAGGTAGGTCACGTGCCGCCAGTGAAGCCAGCGTGCCTCCAGCATGGTGAGCTCGTCGCAGTCGAAGAACGTCCCTCTCGTGGCGACCCCGCACTCCTGGCATCTCGGCTCGAGGAGCCCGAGCGCAGAGCACGGCGTCGCCCCGCGCACGACGTGGCTCGCCCACCGCCGGAACGTCTCCGCCTGCGCGAAGCGCGGCACCTCCACAGCGAGACCGTCCTCCTCGGTGCGCCACGGGCGCTCGCGCGGCGCCTCCCCGAGCTTGTTCGCGATCCGCGAGAGCGTGGAGAGGCCCCGCGTGAAGGGCTCCCCTGCCCCGCGGCGCTCGTCGCACGCGTGTCTGAGGCGAGCGATGGGCGAGTCCGGGAGCCCCGGGTCGAGGAGGATCATCTCGTCGATCGAAGGCGGGTGCGGCGTGCTGGGCGGAAGCGATGCGCTCCTCCCTTCCCAAAGCAGCCTCGCGTACTTCTCGCAGACCTGGAGCGACAGGCTTGCGGTGCCCTCCGCCGCCGGCTCGTTCGCCCAGCGCTCGACCCCGAGGCGCACGTCGGAAGGCGGCGCCATGCACGTCGAGCTCACGGGCCACGCCTGGAGCGCGCGCACGGCGCGGCCGCAGGTGTCCTCGCGGGAGCCGTCCGGGAAGCCCGAGCGGAGGAGATCGACGCGCCGAAGCGTCCGGTCGTTGAGAGCGGTCGGCTTCGGCAGCCGCGACGCGCGCCACGCCGAGAACGATTCGTCGCCGTGGGTGTCGCGGAGGTAGCAGGTCCAGAGCTTCGACGAGGCCGCGTCGTCGACATCGCGGAAGTCCGCGGCCGCGGTGGAGAGCTGCGTGGTCGGGAAGTCCTGCACCCACGAGAGGACGGCGCCGGGCGCGACGTCGGCGCAGTCGGTCGCCCACACGCCCTCGACCCGACGTCGCAAGAGGAGCGGGCCCGTCGAGTCGAGCAGCTGCGCGAGCTGACGCGCCCGCGCGCACGTGCGAGATGCCGGCGCCTCCGAGCAGCGCGCGAGGAAGAGGTAGGACTGCACCAGCCGCGCCGCGACCGAGAGCGACGTCCCGCCAGCCCCCGCCCCGCGCTCACGCTGCGCCTCGTCGACGATCGCCGGTGAGAGCGGCTCGCTCGCGGCGAACCAGGCCTCGAGCGTCGAAGGCTCCTTCAGCTTCGCCCACGCGTGCGGCGCGACGATCTTCAGCGCCTCGGTGATGAGACGGCGGTAGAACAGCGGCTCGTTCTTGGTGCCAAGCAGGCGCGCCAGCAGACGCTCGGTGGCGCTGTCGCCCGAGCCCAGCGGGAGGAGGTCGCTCTCGCCTGCAGCGAAGGCGTCGAGGTGCGTGAGCTCGGAGGTCGCATTCTCCCAGCTGTGGAGGAGCGCCACGAGCTGTCGCTGCTCTTCCGTGAGCACGCACGACCCGACGTTCGTGACGTGCCCTCGCAGCACCTCGCGCACGAAGCTATCGGCTTCTCTGCACAGCGTGTCCTTCGTGGCCTCGCAGATCTTGGTCTCGCCTTCGGACTGGCTGTGCGCGTTCTCCTCCTCCTCGAGGTTGGCCGCGCAGCGTGTCGCGTCCGCCTCGCTCGCGCGCCGGGACGCTTCGCAGGCGTGGACCATCGTCTCCGCCCGCGACAGCCGCGCCTCGACGGCGCTGCAGTTCGGCGGAGGCTCGACGACCGCGGGCGCCGCGTGAGCAGGCCGCGCGAAGGCGACCACCGACATGACCAGAACGAGCGTCAGCGCGCGCACGGCACCGAAACAACGCCCTACCGACGCGCGAAGAGCGAGCATGTCCCTTTCCGGCACGATGGAAGAGCAGACAGCCTCTCGAACTGCAACGGGTGACTCGCCGCCCACGCTCCCAGAGGCGCCGTATCGCCAACGGCAAGCACGCGGACACGCTCGTCCTCGAGAGCCTTTCCGATGACCGCGGGCGAGCCAGCCGAGGACGACGGCAGGAGCACCACGCGGTAAGACTGCGCGCTGTCCCAGGCCAGATCGCAGAGATCCATGTTCTCGTCGAACCCGAACGCCTCGCCGGGCCCCACACGCAGCCTGGCCTCGGCAATGGCGAGCGGAAGGCCGTCGGCGCCGACGGCGACGGCGCGAGCGGCGTCGGACATCGTCGCGTATGCCAAGAGAGGAGGCCCTTCGCCGCACAAGCCTGGAGCAGCGTACACGAGCTGGATCGCGCCGAGCACGCTCACGGCGAGCGAGACTGCGAAGAGCGCGCCGCGTCCGTTCGAGTCGCCCGAGCCACGCAAGGCCCGCGCGCGGAGCGAGGCAAGCGTGACGACGGACGGCGCCGCCGCGGCGAAGACGAGCGCGGGGAACGCGAGCACGTAGCGCGCGATGGCCGGATCCGGCGACAGCAGCGCAGACGCGAGGGCCAGCCAGACGACGGGGTTCTTCTGCCGCACCGCCCAGGCGAACGCGAACGGCAGCGCGCAGAGGAAGAGCGGCCCGAAGCCGCCGACCCTCATGTCGAACGCGGGCGGCGACCCGAGCGACAGCCACGAGCGCAGGACGCGCAGCGGCAGAGGTCCCGTGATGTGTGGGGCATTCGCGCCGGCCGCGAGGAGCTCCGTGAGGGGGTGCGTACCCGGAAGGTGCAGCGGACCGAGGTCGAGGCGCACGGGCCAGATCGGGTTCGCGTGGTGAACGAGGTTGTCCGCGTACGACTCGCCGCCGAGGAGCAGGATCACGAGCCCCGCCAGCACGGCGAGCCTCGCGTCGGCGGCGCGCGCATGTCGCAGGGCGAGGAGTAGAAAGAGCAGCACGGCAGGGATGGGAGCGCTGGGCTTCGAGCCGACCAGGAGCCCGAGCGCGACGCTCCCGAGGATGAGCGCACGCCCGCTCGGCGATTCGAGCACGAAGTAGACCGCCGCGAGCGCGAAGCAAGCCGTGGCTACGTCGACGTAGTTCGTCGGTAGTTGCAGGAAGACCGCTGGCACGACGAGCCAGCACACCCCTGCGAGGACCGCCCCCTCTCGGCTCGCCTTCCACTGCCTCGCTAGCGCGGCGGTCACGACCGCCCCCGCCATGCCGAACGGGAGCTGGCCGAGATCGACGAGGCGATCGTCGGGGAGGCACGCCCGCAGCGCCACGAAGAACAGCTCGACGTCGTGTGGGTAGGAGCCGATGTACTCGAGCTCGCGCGGCACGCCGTCCACACCGCCTGCGGCGAGCGTGAAGTGGACGAACGGCAGGTGGTAGCCGAGCGAGTCCCACTGCCAGACGGGCAGCCACAGCGCCGCGAGCACGGCGTACGCGAGCGCTGACGCCGCGACGAGGCACGCCGGGATGACGGATGCATCGAGCCTCACGGCCGGCCAGCGGAAGCGGCCTGAGCGGCGGAAAACGCCGAGCAAGATCGACGCGCCGACGAGGGCGAGGAACAGGGGCGCTCGCGCCACGGCGTGAACGACCGCGAGCGAGCGCACGACGACCACGACCGCAGCGAAGCCGAGCACGATGCCGGCGACGGCGCGATCCGAGAGCCGCGCCCGCTCCCCGGGGAACGCGAGGGCGCCCAACCGCGCCACGACGAACGCGAAGAGCGGTGCCGCCACAGGAAGCAGCCCCCACGGCCCAAGCGCTCCAGAGACGGGTGCCACTCCGCCCTCTGCTACCAGGGAAGCAAAGCAGCGCGAAGCGCTCTTCGCGGCGCGACGGTGGCGACGAAGGCTTCCATGATCCTCGACGGAGCGATAACTTACGCGCCCGTCAGGCGGACCCACCTGTTCAGGGGCCGACGTTGCGGGTGACTGGAGGCGTTTTGAATCTGGATCTCGATACGGTGCGAGCGCTCGCGGAGATGCTCGCCGAGCACGACATCACGGAGTTCGAGCACGAGGCCGATGGCGTTCGCGTCAAGCTCGTACGAGGCGCGCGACCCATCGTTGGCGCGATGGTCGCGGCGAGCGCGGCACCGCTCGCGGCCACAGCGCCTGCGACCTCGTCCGCGGAACCGCCGGCGGACTCGGTCGACGTGACGAGCCCCTTCGTCGGTACGTTCTATCGATCACCCAGCCCCGACGCGCCGTCGTTCGTCGAGGTCGGTTCGGTCGTTCGCCCTGGCCAGACGCTGTGCATCGTCGAGGCCATGAAGCTCATGAACGAGATCGAGGCCGAGTGCTCGGGGACCATCGTCGAGGTCTTCGCGCAGAACGGGAAGGCCGTCGAGTTCGGGCAAAAGCTCTACCGCGTCAAGAAGACCTGACCCGCCTCGATGTTCAAGAAGATCCTCATAGCCAACCGCGGAGAGATCGCTCTCCGGATCCTGCGCGCGTGCCGCGAGCTCGGCATCAAGACGGTCGCCGTCCACTCCGAGGTCGACGCGAGGGCGCTCCACGTTCGCTTCGCTGACGAGGCCGTGTGCATCGGCCCGGCCGCGTCCTCGAAGAGCTACCTCCACATCCCAGCCATCATCAGCGCTGCCGAGATCACGGCCGCCGACGCGATCCACCCGGGCTACGGCTTCCTCTCGGAGAACGCCGAGTTCGCGCGTCTCTGCGGCAAATGCGGCATCACGTTCATCGGGCCGACGCCGGAGGCCATGAGGGCATGGGGCGACAAGGTCACGGCACGAACGAACGCCGCGCGGTTCGGGATCCCGCTGCTCGCGGGAAGCGGCGTGCTCAAGGACGTCGCGGACGCCCGGACCGAGGCGGCCCGCATCGGCTACCCGGTCATCATCAAGGCCTCGGGCGGCGGCGGCGGGCGTGGCATGCGCATCGTACGCGCGGCGTCCGAGATCGAGACTGCGTTCGCGAGCGCCAAGCACGAGGCGGAGACGGGCTTCAAGAACCCGGACGTGTACCTCGAGAAATACGTCGAGCGCCCGAGGCACATCGAGTTCCAGGTCCTCGCCGATCAGCACGGCGGCATCTGGACGCTCGGCGAGCGCGAGTGCTCGCTCCAGCGGCGACACCAGAAGGTGATGGAGGAGGCGCCGAGCCCCGCGATGACCGCAGAGAAGCGGCAAGCGATGGCGGAGGTGATTCGCCGTGCGATGAAGGAGACGAACTACACCTCGCTCGGCACGCTCGAGTTCATCATGGACGAGAAGGGTGACCTCTCGTTCCTCGAGGTGAACACGCGAGTCCAGGTGGAGCACACCGTCACCGAGATGGTCACGGGCCTCGACCTCGTCGCACTCCAGATTCGAGTCGCGGCTGGCGAGAAGCTCGACCTGCCCGACACACGCACCTGGAGCTTCCGGGGGCACGCCATCGAGTGCCGCATCAATGCGGAGGACCCCGTCACGTTCGCTCCGTGGCCTGGGCTCATCACCGAGTACTTCCCTCCGGGTGGCGCGGGGGTCCGGGTCGACTCAGGTGTGTACGGTGGCTGGCGTGTCCCCCCGAACTACGACTCGCTGCTCGCGAAGCTCATTGTCCACGCGCCGACCCGCGCCGATGCGATCCTCCGCATGCGACGCGCGCTCGACGAGTTCATCGTCGGCGGCATCCGGACGAACATCGAGCTCCACAAGCGCCTCCTCGCGGACGACGAGGTCGTGCGCGGCGAGATGACGACGCACACGATCGAGCGGATCCTCCAGGGCAAGCCCGCGCCGTGACGTGACGCGGGCTTCGCGCAAGGCGCTTCGCTACTTCGGGCCTCCGGGGCCCGTTGGCGGAGGAGGCGGGGGCGGAGGAGGAGGCGGTGGGGGCGGAGGAGGCGGTGCCGGCGGACCTGGGGTCGCGCTGACGATCTGCTGCGTCCACTCGGCGATATGGTTCGAGGTCGTCAGGTCCTGGAACGGCAGGAAGAAGCCAGGATAGGTCCCGTCCTCGCCAGCCAGAATCTTGGCGGGGTCGACGGCGAACATCCAGAGCGTCTGCTGGATCCCGTCGGTGTCGAGGACGGGTGTCCGCATACCGGGCTTCCGTTCGGACGCGACCGTGAACCAGAACAGCTTCCCGGTCCCCTGCACCGTCTCGAAGGGCGTCGAGCGCGGGAACGTGTCGATCGGCGTCGGCACCGTCCCCGTCACGCCGAGCGTGTCGGCGTAGCCGGGGGAAGCGGCGTTCGTCAGGTGAATCGGAGTGGCGCCTGCTTGCGGGAGGATCGCCCAGGTGGTCGCATTGATGTTCGAGTGCACGTCGCTGTCGCACTCTTCGTTCCCCGCCACCGTCCAGTTGGCGGCCGAGCAGCCGCTCGTCTCGGTGTAGTAGAGGAACGACGAGTCCGGCGCCCAGCTCGGGTTGTAACGGTTGAAGTACTCGACGTTGCTCGGGATGAGCGTGACCGGAGTGCCGAGCCCGAGGGTGCCCCCGTCGGCTCCGGATTGAACCGGGATGACGTCGATGCCGCCGGCGAACTCGCGTTGCGAGGTCTGGTGGACGCCAACGTGGGTCACGGCGATCGACTTGCCGTCCGGCGACCACGCGGGGTGGTCTGGCTCGTACGTGAGCGTGATGCCCGACTTGATGGCGCCCGTGTTTCCGTCGTGAAGCCAGAGGTTGTACCAGCTCGGTTCGGCCGCGTTCGTGACGGTGCCCGCAGTGTTGCCGTCGCCGTAGACGGCGATGAACTCGTCACCCGACGGGTTGAACGACGCGAACTGGATGTGGTTGGTCGAGTCGCCAGCGAGCGTGAGGTACGTGGTGTCCTTCAGGCCCGCGTCGGTCGGGGAGCTCGCGAGGTTGTTCAGGTAGACGATCTGCCCGCCCCCCTGCCCGTTCAGCGATGCCACGAGCTTGTCCCCCTGCGCCGAGAGCGCGTGGCAGCCGACGCACGTGTTCGGAAGCCCGTAGTCTCCCGGCGCGAGGAAGACTTCGGGCGTGAGCCCCGTGCCTCCGAAGTCGAAGCGGACAATCTCCGTCGCGCTCACGTTCCAGTAGTACACACCGCCGTTGACGGCGTTCTGCGCGAACTGGATCGAGAGCGGCGCGGACGTGCCCACGCCCGTCCCGGTGCTATCCGTCCCCTTCACGGTCACGGTCACCGGACCACCACCGGCGTTCGAGGACGCAAGGTATCCATAGCCGGCCTCGTCGAGAACGAGCGCGCACGCCGTCTTCGGGAACGGCCCGTTCGGAACCCCGCCGCATCCGACGTTGTAGGTGATGCTCGTGGCCGCGCTGGCGAAGGAGACCTGAAACAGCGTGGTCCCTGCTGCAGGCACCCAGTGAACCTCGAGGAACTTGAGATTCGGTGGGAGCATCACGTTCGGGTTCGGGTACGCGATGACAGGCGCGAACGCCGGGTTCGCGGGGCCGTTGAAAAGCATCGCGGCGTTCGCCGGAACGGCGCCGGCGTCCGAGCCCACGCCACCGTCGGGCGCGTCGACGGGGGTGATTGGCCCGTTGAACGTGGCGGTGAGCTGCACCGTGAGCTTCGTCGTGAGGGTGAGGAGCGACGGCATCGCATCGGGCGTCGCGCCCGGGTTGTAGCCCTCCGCAAGCACCGTGAGCGTCCCCCCCTGCTGCGGCGGATCGGTCGGCAGCGTCGGCAGACGAGTCGTGAACGTCGGTCCGCCGTTCGTGGGGAACGAGCCGATCAGATAGTTGTTCGGCGAGGTGACCGTCCCCGAGTCGCCCGGGCCGGGCGCGGTGATCGTCCCGGGTACATAGAAGACGAACCGGTCGGTGACGTCGACGGCCGGGGGCTTGTTGTCGAGCACCCCCATGACCTTGTACGCGACGGTCGCCTGCGCGCCGCCCGCAACGGTGATGCTGTCGTTCGCCGGAACGATAGCGAGATCGCTCAGCGTGACGGCCTCCTCGTTGGGCTTCGCGTCGCGCGACACGACATCCATCGACGGCGCGGGGCCGTCGTTCGCGAGGCGAATCGTCGCCTCGAGCTTCGCGTCCTTCGATCCCTTCGCGTCGACAGACCCGCCGTCGCGGTTCGGGCCGCCGTCGGGATAGATCGACTGTTCGAAGCTCCCGGACCCGCATGCGTTCAGATAGCCCGCGAGGCCTGCGGTCGTGACACCCGCGATCAGCGCTAGAGATACTCGCATCGGAAAAGTCTAGCCGCCCTGGACGAAATCCGCTCGTCGTTCTGACTTCGAGCCCCTTGGCTCCGCTTGACGGCCCCACAGACAGCAGCCCATATCGCCAGCGATGCTTGCAAAGCGCTCGGCAAATCTCTTCGCGTTGGTTGGACTCTGCGTGCTCGCACTGCTCGCTGGCTGCGGTCCGGCGAAGCGCCCTGACGGTGGCGTCGGGCTACTCGCGGTCGGTGCTGTCGCGCCCGAGGTCGTAGGGTACGACGTCAGCGATCGTGAAGTCCGTCTCTCCGCGGTCGTCGACGCCAAGAAGAAGGCGGTCATCTATTTCTACCCGAAGGACGGCTCTCCGGGCTGCACCAGCGAAGCCTGTGCATTTCGCGACGCATGGGACCGTTATGTCCGCGCAGGGGTGGTCGTCATCGGCGTGTCCTCCGACTCGCCCGAGTCGCACCGAGCCTTCCTCCGGAAGAAGAATCTCCCGTTCGCTCTCGCGTCCGACGAATCTCTCCGGATCGCGGCGAGCTACGGCGTCCCGAAGCGGGTGTGGGGCTACTCGCGCGTGACGTTCCTCGTCGGGGCGGACGGCAAGGTCGCGCGGGTATGGCCGGACGTCGATCCGGGCGTTCACGCCGACGACGTCCTCCAAGCCGCGACCACGCCCTGACGCTCCCTCATGGCGGCGCCGACGTCAGGTTGGCATTGACACCTGTTCATCCGTGAGGGTACCGGTCCCGGGCGATGGCGAAGAAAGCGCGCAGCTCGGCCCCCTCGGAACAAGCATCCCTCGAAGTGACCTTGCCCGGTCCCACGTCATCGGAGCCACCTCCGGCGTCCTCCGGTCGCGCGGTGCCCGCCAGACGGGCCACCGCCGAGTCGATGGCCACGCGGCAACGCGAGATCTCGGTGAGCGAGTTCTTCACGAAGAACCGCCACCTTCTCGGCTTCGACAACCCTGCGAAGGCATTGCTGACGACGGTCAAGGAGGCCGTCGACAACTCGCTCGACGCCTGTGAAGAGGCAGGCATTCTTCCCGAGCTCATCGTCGAGATCTTCGAGGTGAGCGACGGGCGCTTCCGCGTTGCCGTGGAGGACAATGGCCCCGGTATCGTGAAGGCGCAGATCCCGAAGATCTTCGCGAAGCTGCTCTACGGGTCGAAGTTCCACCGGCTGAAGCAGTCGCGCGGGCAGCAAGGCATCGGGATCAGCGCGGCCGGGCTCTACGGCCAGCTCACGACGGGCAAGCCTGTCATCATCCAGTCGAAGATCGGCAAGGGGAAGCCCTCCCATCGCATCGAGCTCCGCATCGATACGAAGCGCAACCAGCCGGACGTCGTGCGCGACGACGTCGTCGAGTGGGACAAGGAGCACGGGACGCGCGTCGAGATCGAGCTCGCAGCCGTCTTCCGCGGCGGTCGGACGGGCGTCGAGGCCTACCTCGAACAGACCGTCGTGGCGAACCCGCACCTGGGCCTGACGTACAGACCCCCGAAGGGCGACCCGCTGGTGTACCCCCGCGTGACCGACGACCTGCCGCGCGAGGCACAGGAGATCAAGCCGCACCCGCACGGCGTCGAGCTCGGGATGCTGCTCAACATGTTGCAGGACTCGACGGGCCAGAGCGTGAAGGAGGTCCTCATGGCCGACTTCTCGCGCGTCACGCAGTCGGTGGCCGAGCACATCTGCAAGCTCGCCAACGTCAACCCGAAGGCCGACGCGACGACGATCATGGGGGACGACGTCGAGCGGCTGCACAAGGCCCTCGGCCAGGTGAAGCTGATGGCGCCGCCCGCGTCGTGCATCGTGCCGATCGGGGAGGAGCTGCTGATCGCGGGGCTCGAGCGTCGCTTCAAGAACGCGTTCTACGTCTCCTCGACGCGGCCGCCGTCGGTGTACCGCGGGAACCCCTTCGTCGTGGAGGTCGGGCTCGCCTATGGTGGCGATCTGCCGAAGGACGAGCCCGCGGAGATCATGAGGTTCGCGAACCGGGTTCCGCTCCAGTATCAGCCGAAGGCCTGCGCGATCAGCGAGGCCATCTACGACACCAACTGGCGCAACTACGAGCTCACGCAGCCGAAAGGTTCGCTTCCGATCGGGCCGCTCGCCATCGTCGTCCACCTCGCGAGCGTCTGGGTCCCTTTCACGAGCGAAGCGAAGGAAGCCGTCGCCCACTACGACGACCTGCTGCGCGAGATGAAGTTCGCGGTCCAGGAGTGCGGAAGGAAGCTCGGGTCTCACCTCCGCGCGCGAGAGAAAGCGCTCAGCGAGCAGAAGCGCCTGAGCGTCTTCCAGCGCTACATCCCTGAGGTCGCGGCTGCGATGGGGAGCATCCTCCAGGCTCCGAAGGACAAGATCGAGACGGCATTCTCGACGGCGCTACCGAACTTCGTCCGGATGGCCGACACCACCGAGGCCGACGACTCGCCGAACGCCGCGGGCAAGCCGAGCATGCTCCCCGGAGAGGCGACGGAGGTCGATCTCAGTACAATCCCACCCCCGCCCAGGACGCCGTCGGCGGCGAAGCGCTCGGCGGCGAAGACGGCCAAGCCCGCGAAGGGCCGTCGCAAGAAGAGCAGCCAGCTCGACCTCATCTAGCCAAGCATCCCTGAACCGCACTCGAGACCGCAATCACCGCCATGGCCGCCAAGAAGAAGCCCGTCGATTCCACCGTCAAGCGCGCGTCGACCGACAAGGACACGCTCGCGAAGATCGAGCGCCTCGCGGCGAGCGCGCTCCGCTCCGTCACCAAGGGGGAGAACCCGACGCTCTCGATCCGGATGCGCGCGCTGTCGAACGTCTCGTTCAACGAGAAGAAGCGCATCATCGAACTGGGCGACAAGGCCCAGCAGCGTGAGTTCTTCAACACGTCGATGGCCCGGAAGTTCATGCAGACGTTCCTCGTGGCGAACGGCTGCAAGACCCTCATCGACGAGGGGAAGACCGTGAGCATCCGTCAGATGTTCTACATGACCAAGCACACGATCAAAGGAACGAACGAGAACACGTTCGAAGAGCAGGGCGAGAGCGACCCGATCATCGAGGACCTCGAGGTGGGCATCGACGCGCTTCGCGAGGAGCTCCACCTCTTCGCCGACAAGAAAGGGACGCTCGCGGGTCCGCTCGTCGTGGAGGACTCGGGCGATCGGATCGACCTCTCGCGCATGGGCCGCGGTGGCTGGAGCATTCCGAGCATCTGCGAGCCCTCCCGGGTGAAGTTCCTGAAGAACGAGGCCGAGTACATCCTCTTCGTCGAGAAGAACGCGATCTGGGAGCGGCTCAACGAGGACCGCTTCTGGAAGAAGTACAAGTGCATACTGATGACGACCGCGGGTCAGGCGACTCGCGGCGCGCGTCGGCTCCTCCAGCGGATGGCGACAGAGCTCAAGCTCCCCGTCTACGTGCTCGTCGATAACGATCCGTGGGGGCTCTACATCTACTCCGTGCTCAAGCAGGGCTCGATCAGCCTCGCCTACGAGTCGATGCGCCTCGCCGTCCCGAACGTCCGTTTTCTCGGCATGAGCTCGCTCGACCACGCGAAGTTCAACCTGTCGTCCGCCGTGGAGATCAAGCTGAACGACAAGGACATCGACCGAGCCAGGCAGATGAAGGCCTACCCCTGGTTCAAGGACAAGAAGTGGCAGAAGGAGATGGACGCCCTCCTCCACAACGGCTTCAAGATGGAGCTCGACGGTCTCCTCACCAAGAGCATCTCGTTCATCAGCGAGGAGTACATCCCGAAGAAGCTGCGCGACCGCGACTACCTCGATTGAAGCTGAGCGCGGGATCGCGCGTCACTTCGCGGCGCGGAGGACTTCACCCGGCGACGTCCAGTACACGTAGGTGTCGTCGACAGCGACTGCGTGCGCGGTCGAAGGCTCGGACGAATGCCCGAATCCGGTCGCGAGGGTGACCGCAGCTCCGCCGCCGACCGGGACCTTGCCCAGCCAGCTCGTGCACGCCGACGTGTCGACGAAGTAGACGCTCGAGTCGTCCGCGGTCAGCTCCGACGACCCCAGGTCGAGCGTCGTCAGGATCTGCGCCGTCCCGTTGCCGCCGCGTATCGCTGCCGCGCAGAGCAAGCCTCCGCTGTCGTCCTGGCAAGGCCAGAAGAGTTGCGAGTCGTTGGCGACGAGCGTGGTGAGGAGAGCGTCGTTCTGGGTCACCTCGTGATCGACGAGGACCGATGACGGCGTGCCGACAGACGGAATCTCGGCGAGAGCGCCGTTGACGTTCGTGAAGAACACCGCAGTTCCCGATGCGGCGATGCCCCCCTGGGAGCCGGATACGATGCTCGGAGAGCCGCCTTTCTTGGCGACGATCTGGAGGGTGGACCCGTCAGTGAAGTAGAGTTCTTCACCGGCGATCGAGAGGTTGAGGACGTACGTGTCGACGGTCGTCAATACGGTTGCGGTGCCGCCGCCCACTGGTATCGACTCGATGGTCGAGCTGTACTGGCCGTCATTGTTGGTGACCTGGGCGAAGTAGACGTTCGTTCCGTCACTGACGAGATCCTCGATCGCTGCGGTGGCGTCCGGCGAGGCGACGTAGAGGGTAGTGGCGGGAGCTCCCGAGAGTGGAAGCGCCTGGATGCTGTCGGTGATGTAGGGGCCGCGATCGAGCCAGAAGAGGGTGGCCGGCGTTACCGCGAGCGCGGGGCTCACGTTGGAGTCGACCGCGAAAAGGCTGTCGCCGCCGACGGTCGGTGTCGAGCTCGACGGACACGTGCTCGTGTTTGGCTCGATCTCGCCGCCGGAGCTAGGACTCGACTCGGTCGGATACGCCACGCACGCGGGTGCAAGGAGTGACGCGGCGACGGTGATGAGCGTGACGAGAGCGGGCGACGCTCCGAGCTGCCTGACGATCGACATGACTCCTCCGGACGATGCGAGGCGAGCTCGCCTCGCTGGCCCGTAAGCAGACAGCGTGCCAGCGAGCTCTGCGGAGCGACCTGCCGAGAATCCGCACAGAACCACGCCTGGTATGGCGTCGGAGATGTGGCGTGACGACATCGGGGTCCTACCGGCATGAGACGTTCGGTTCACACACCGCGAGCGACCGACGACGCCACCGACCTGGGGTGCATGCATGGTGCATCCACGGTCTCTCCCGACAGGCGCGCGAAGACGTCAACCCCAGGCGTTCGTGGGGGTCTTTATAGGTGAACGTATGGGCTCGCGTCCGCCCACATTGGACGCCCGGACAGTGACACCGAATTTTGACGATTCCATGTCTGCAAGTCCTTGCATTCGGCACGTCGCAAAGGGTAGGTAGGCTCCTATGAACCGTACCCACATTCTCGCCATGCTCGCTGTCATTGGTTCCGCGGGGCTGACTGCTTGCACTGCGCACGTCACCCCGCCGGTCGTTGCGGTAGTTCCGCCGCCCGTCCCGGTGGTTGCCGTCGAGGCTCCCCCGCCCCCGCCCCCGCCGCCCCGGCTCGCCGCTGTGTGCGATGCGGAGCTTCGGTCGGATGGTCACCTCCACTTTCCCCACGAGGTCGAGTTTGAAGTTGGCAAGTCCAACATCAAGAGCAGCGACACCACGAACAAGATTCTCCAGTGTCTTGTGGACTTCCTCGCCGCCAACAAGATGGTGACGAAGTTCCGCCTCGAGGGCTACACCGACAACCAGGGCGACGCGGATCTCAACGCGAAGCTCTCCGAGGCGCGCGCCAAGGCGATCGTCGACTGGATGACGAACCACGGCGTCGACCCCGCGAAGGTCTGGGCGAAGGGCTACGGCCCCAAGAAGCCCGTTCAGCCGAACGACTCCCCCGAGCACATGGCAGCGAACCGCCGCGTCGAGTTCCACGTCGATGAGATCGACGGCGTCCACGTCAGCCCCGATCGCGTCCGCGCCGCAATGAACCCCGTCGTCGCCGTCGTCGCTGCGCCCGCTCCCGGCGTTGTCGTTGGCGTGCCGACGGTCGCCGTTGGTGTCCCGGGCGTCGCGGTTGGCGTGCCGGGCGTCGCCGTCGCCGCTCCGGGCGTCGTCGTCGCAGCACCGGGCGTCGCCGTTGCGGCCCCGACCAGCGTTTCCATCGGCATCGGTGGCGGTGGCGGCAAGAAGAAGTAACCGAGTCACACTCTTCCGTCAGCGGCGCCCGGTGAAGACCAGGCGCCGCTTTCGTTTTGTGGCGTGCCGATAGCGTCCCGACGTGCTCCGACGGCTTCCCGAGCTGCTCGCAGGGTGACCGACGGCGCATCGAGCGCCCCTCGAGTCACACCGACAGATGCTCGCGATGCACGCCGAGCACAGCTCTCGAGGTGGCGCGAGTCGCTCTCTCTTTCTCGCGAATCAATGATTGCCCGGAGTTGCGCGCGACGACTGCCTCGAGCCTCTCTCGGTATACCTAGAGACGCCCGAGGAATGCCGAGCGACCCGCAAGTTTCGACGACGGCCTCCCTCGGTTCGACGAGGGCTTCCCTTCGTGACTCGAAACAGGTCTCTCGGTCTGCCGAGGGAGGCCGTCGACACACCGACTGGCGCCCTCGATCTGCCGACAGAAGCCCACGTCGCGACGAGAGCGTCCCTCGCCATTCCGATGGCCGCTGTCGTCGTGCCGACGGGCTCTCTCGGCGTACCGATGGCTTCCGCCGCGGTACCAACGGCGCACTTCGTCCCTCCGTCGGCCGCCCTCGATGTGGCTCGGGCGTCTCTCGTTACGCTCACGGCGGCGGTCGGCGTGCCTACCGCGACTGTCGTTAGACGGACGGACCCAGCTCGCACTTCCGATTGCCGCTCTCGGTGTCTCTCTGGAGGCCATCGCCACATCGACGGAAGCCCTCGTCACATCGAGGGGAGCCTTCGTCGTGCCGTGGGACGCCCGAGTCGAATTTCGCGCCTCTCTCGTCACTCCGAGGGAGTCTCTCCCCACAGCGAGCGAGTCTCTCGGCGTTCCGACGGATGCGATGTGTGGTCAGAATGCGTCGCCGCACTTCTCGTCCGGCGTCCCCGCCACGCGCGTCCAGGTCGGCCCCTTGTGCCTCGACCCCGTCGGCAGATACGTCAGCTTCAGCGTCTCGGCTCCGCGCTTCACGGTGAGCTTCACGGGGAGCTCCGTGTGGCCATCGCGATAGTCCGCCTCCACCAGATCACCGGCCTTGACCCCAGCGCGCGCCGCAGGCCCTCCCGGAACGACACCGACGACCTCGCCGTTCTTCCCTTCTCGCGTGGCCGCGGCGTCGAAGCCGAGATCGAACGCCACGTATTCGCCACTCCCTGCGCGGAAGCAGTGACCGAGGACGTTTGCGGGGAGGACAACCTCGTCCCCGTGCTCGATCGTCTTCACGAACGCATCGCGCTCGGCGGGACCGAGCGTGCGTACCACTGCGTCCACCCACGCGGACGCCGGGAGCGGCCTCTGCTCCTTCCGCGCCTGCGCGAGCAGCTCCAGGATGATCGTGTCGATCGACCAGCCGCCCCTCGACTTGTCGCGGACGAGCGCGTTGACCCTCGCGGCGTACAGCGCGCCGCGCGCGACGAGATGAGCGCGGGCCACGGGATCGGTGTGACTCAGCGCGGCGAGCTCGACGTTGCTCTTGCCTCGGTACGGCGAAGCGAGAATCGCGGAGGTCTCCCCGACGAAGACGTCACGGACGTCGTCGGGCCGCAGAGCCCCCGTCCTCGCGAGGAGATGCGTCACCACGAAGCGTACGACCCCTTCGGTGAACCAGTAGCTCTCCGCGAGATGACCGGGCTCCCGCGGCCCGACCCAGAGCTCCCCTCCGAGCCACGGTCGCACCAGCTGCTGCGCGACGGATACGCGGAGCGGAGCGGCCCAAGGCTCGGAAGGCCCGAGCTGCAGCAGCAGTCCGCCCGCGCGTGGCGTGGTCGTGTAGGAGCCGACGGGGCGGGTCTGCGTGACGAAGAGCACCGTGCCGCGTGGTGGTTCGGATGCGTGAAAGAGCTCCGCCATCGCCGTCCGCATTCCCGCGATCTCCGCGGCGACGGGGCGCGGGTCGAACGCCGTATACCCGAGCCACGCCGCTTCATCGTGGCCCTCGCTCGTGTCGAACTCTGCCGCGCCGAGCGACCCCGCGAGAAACGTCAGGTGCTGAAGCGCGCGAGGGACGGTCTTCGTACGGTGGACCGCACCGATGCCCCAGCTCGATGCCGCGTTCGGGACCTTGAGCGGACCGCCGTCGATCGACAGCTCGATCGGCATGCTCTGATCGAGCAGCGCCTCCGGGAGAAGAATCAGCCCCTCTCCCGACCCGATGAATCGATCGTCCAGCACTCGCTCCGACAGCGGCCTGGCGGCGGACTCGGTGTTCGCGGTGACATCGTACGAGAGGCGCGTCACACCTGCGGGCGAGCGGGACGGGGTGACGACGAGCCCGTCGCCATCGGCGGCAATCACTGTCCCGATGGCGCCGCCAGGGTCGGAGAGCGACACGTGAACGAGGACGTCCGGCGTGCCTGCCGCGAGCCGGAGGAGACCTGGAGGGCTGGTGACCAGGAACTCCATCTCCACGTGCACGAGCTTGCCGGCGTCGGCGCGAGGCTGGAGGCGGACGCGGAGGTACGGGTCGACAGGCGCCGGAGGAGTGGGCGCCGCGACAGGAGTCGCAGCGAGCGTCGGACAGACGGGCGCTGGCGGAGGGGTGCCAGCGCACGCAGCGGTGGAGAGGACGACCAGCGTTGCTGCGGCAAGGCGGAGACGGTTCTGGAGGAGCAAGTGGACCTCGGCGGGGGTGGCGGCCAGGCTACTTGGACCACCGACGGCGTGGACAAGTTCCGGCGTACCAACTTCCGGAGGCGCTCCGTAGACCCACGTGGACTTCGCGCTTCAGTTGCGGCGCGCACGAAACCGCGTGCGCCACTGCACGCATGCGCCCCGGAAGATGGTAAGAAGACGACACCGAATGGCCTCCGAGAACCCTCCGACCCCCCCCGTTCCGCCGGCGCCTCCCACGCCGCCCACGCCGCCGACCTTCCAGCAGAAGGTCCCCGTCTCGATCCAGACGGAGATGCGTACGAGCTACCTCGACTACGCGATGAGCGTCATCATCGGGCGCGCCATCCCCGACGTCCGCGACGGGCTCAAACCGGTCCACAGGCGAATCCTCTACTCGCTTTACGATCAGGGCATCGGGCCCACCGTCGCGCACAAGAAGAGCGCGAAGGCCGTCGGAGACGTGCTCGCGAACTACCACCCGCACGGTGACGCGAGCGTCTACGACGCCATGGTGCGGCTCGCTCAGCCGTTCTCGATGCGTTACCCGCTCATCGACGGGCAGGGGAACTTCGGGTCCATCGATGGCGACCCTCCCGCCGCGTACCGATACACGGAAGCCCGCCTCGCGCGCATCGCGACCGAGCTCCTCGCCGACATCGAGAAGGAGTGCGTCGACTTCGGCCCGAACTTCGACGACTCCCGGCAGGAGCCGCTCGTCCTCCCGACGCGCGTGCCGAACCTGCTCGTGAACGGGTCGGGCGGCATCGCCGTCGGCATGGCGACCAACGTCCCGCCGCACAATCTCGGCGAGATCCTCGACGCCACGATTCACCTGATCAAGAACCCCGACGCCACGATCGACGATCTGATGAGGTTCGTCCCTGGCCCCGACTTCCCGACCGCAGGCCTCATCTATGGCCGCACCGGCATCGAGCAGTACCAGCGCACGGGGCGCGGCTCGGTCATCATGCGCGCCCGCATCCTCGTCGAGAAGTCTCCCGGCCGCGGTGACCGTGAGCAGCTGGTCGTGACCGAGATGCCCTACCAGGTGAACAAGGCGCGCACGCACGCCAAGCTCGGCGAGCTGATACGCGAGAAGCGCATCGAGGGGATCAGCGAGGTCCGCGACGAGTCGGACCGCGACGGGATCCGCCTCGTCATCGAGCTGAAGAAGGACGTGATGCCGCAGGTGGTCACCAACCAGCTGTATCGCCTGACCGATCTCCAGACGTCGTTCGGCGTCATCAACCTCGCGATCGATCACGGACGCCCCGCGATCTTGAACCTCCGCGAGACGCTCGCCGCGTTCGTCGAGCACCGACGCGACGTCGTGACGCGAAGGAGTCGCTTCGAGCTCCGCCAGGCCGAGGCGCAGCGCGAGATCATCGAGGGGCTCGGGGTCGCCGTCACCGACGTCGATCTGGTCGTGCGCACCATCCGCGCCGCCGCGGATCCCGACGAGGCGAAGGTCGCTCTCATGCGGCTCCCGCTCCAGGGTCTCGAGGCGTTCGTCCGTCGGGCAGGGCGGCCCGAGCACGAGATAGACGAGGCCAAGAAAAAGAACCCCTACCTGCTCTCGGAGCGCCAGGCGAAGGCCATCCTCGAGATGCGCCTCTCCCGCCTCACGGGGCTCGAGCAGGAGAAGCTCGCGAAGGACTACTCCGAGCTGTCCGAGACGATCGCGCGCCTCCGCGCCCTCCTCGCCGACGAGAAGATCCTCTTCGGCGTCATCACGATGGAGCTCGAGGAGATCCGGGAGAAGTACGCGGACAAGCGCCGCACCGAGATCCTGCTGAACGAGGCAGACATCAGCGACGAGGACCTCATCCAAGAGGAGGACATGATCGTCACGGTGTCGCACGCCGGGTACATCAAGCGAACTAGCCCGCAGTCGTACCGCTCGCAGAAGCGCGGCGGCCGCGGCAAGATCGGGATGGAGGCGCGCGAGGAGGACTGGATCACGCAGCTCTTCGTCGCCTCGACGCACGCCTACGTCTTCTTCTTCTCCGACAAGGGGAAGGTCTACGTGAAGAAGGTCTACGAGGTCCCCCTGGCGCCGCGCACCGCGAAGGGCCGCGCCATCGTGAACTTCGTCGGCATGGAGCCGGGCGAGAAGGTCGCCGCCATCGTCGAGGTCCCCAAGATCGAGAAGGGAAAGTTCGTCCTGACGCTCACGAAGCGCGGTCAGATCAAGAAGACCGAGCTCGACGAGTACGAGAACTTCCGCGAGAAGGGCATCATCGGCGTGAAGGTCGAAGAGAACGACCAGCTGCTGTCGGCGGTGATGACCGACGGGACCCGCGAGATCGTCATCGCGACGAAGATGGGGCAGTCCATCCGCTTCCCCGAGGAGCAGGTGCGACCGATGGGCCGCGCGACGATGGGCGTGAAGGCCATCGACGTGGCGGACGACGATCAGGTCGTCGGGATGGTCGTCACCGAGGACGAGCGACACCATGTCCTCGCGGTCTGCGAGCGCGGCTACGGCAAGCGCACGATCCTGGAGGAGTTCCGCGTCCAGAACCGCGGCGGCAAGGGGATCATCCTCATCGACGCCAGCGACCGCAACGGCCCCGTCGTCGACCTCCGGCTGGTGAAGGCGGGCGACGAGGTGATGCTGATCACGGACCGAGGCCAGACGCTGCGGACGGCCGTCGACGAGATCCGCGAGACCGGGCGCAACGCCCAAGGCGTGAAGCTCATGACGCTCGATCCCGAGGAGCGCATCGTCGCGCTCGAACGCCTCGCGGAGAGCCCCGTCGACACCGACGACGAGGGGACGACGGACAGCGTCGCCCCGGGCTCGACCGACGGGAGCATGCCCCCGCCCGACCCGAGCAAGCTCAACTAGGCCGCGGCTGCTACAGTCGACTCTCGTACCTACCTCAAGAGTCCATCAATCATGCCTACCCGACGCCTGCGAAAGCACCTCTTCGATCGCTTCTCTCGCGACCTGCGCAGCGCAGGCGAGCTCGGCCTCGCGTTCCTCATGACCGCGGGTGTCGCGAGCTGCGGCGGCGAGACTGCAGCATCGAAGGACGCCGGGACCAAGCCGCCGACGGACGCGGCGAAGGACACGCACACGAGCAGCGGCTTCGACGGGATGGTGATCGTCGAAGCGGCGCGAGTCGACGCGACCTTCTTCGAGGCGGCGCAGGTCGACGCGACGTTCTTCGAGGCGGCGCAGGTCGACGCGACCTTCATCGAGGCCGCGCAGGTCGAAGGCGGCGTGATCGACGGCCTGAGCACGGACAGTGGCCCCGTCATGGAAGGCGCGCAGCAGGTCGAGGGCGGCACCGGCCACTGAGACGGCCCGCCCTTCTGTCGACACGGAGCCGACGCTCTACGGAAACGGGTGGGGCCACCGGGTGAACGGCCCTGGCGCAGCGTTCGCGACGACCGCGGCGGTGCGGAGGCGGGCGACCCCGAGCGGCGCGTTGCGCTCTTCGTAATACAGCGGCACGAGGCCCGGCACGATGACCCTGACGGACGCGTAGCCGAGCTCGTCGAGCGCGGGATGCTGCGCCTGGAAGTACCAGGCGTCGAGGCCGTGCCTCCTGAGGACGTCGACGACGAGCGCGAGGTTCTTGCGCGGGTCCTTCGAGCTGACGAGGCCGCGACCGAAGCGCTGGGCGGATATCGCTGCGCCCTCGAGGAAGAAGTCGAGATGGCGCGCGTGCTCGGGGTTCGCCCAGAACGCGAGCCGCTTGTGCGTGTAGAGCGTCGGATCCGTGAACGGCTCGTAGTCGTCGGGGAGGCGAAGCCGGGTCGGGTCGCACGCGATGACGTGATGGACGCTCGCGGCCTCGAGCAGCGCATCGTGGATCGCAGAGTCTCCGTCGATGCGACACGACCCGCCCATGCTCGCATGTGGATGGGCGTCGTCGTGGCGACGGAGGATGCACAGGCAGGTCGGAATCCCGAGCTCGGAGGTGATGTCGAGGAAGAGTGGCTCGAGGCCGACGTCCCTGGCGCGCTCGATCAGCTCCAGCGTCGCAGGCCTCGTGATCGTCGTCACGTCGATGCGGGCGGGCACGACCCCTCGCAACCAGTGAAGGAAGAACCCGTCGCGCTGGACGCACTCGAGGGCACCCGAGAGGATCGCCCCCTCGACGCCGAAGAACCCGCCGGCGCCGTGGGTGCTGCACTCGCGGAGCATCGGCTCGGGGACATCGCCCCAGTGGATGGGATAGTTCCAGAAGACGAGCTGCGCCGGGACCAGCGCCTCGCGCGACGTGACGAGCGAGGTGCACGGTGTCCAGTTGAACACCGAGTCGTCGTCCACGCGCATCTCGGGGCGTCGCTCGATCTGCTCCTCCGAGAAGACGGCCAGCTCGCGCGGCTCGACGAAGTCGAGACCCCGTGCACGAAGCGAACGCGCGCTGCCTCTCACGAGATCGCGCATCCGGAAGTAGAGGAGCGGCCCACGCTCGAGACACTCTCCGACGACCTTCGATATCGCCAGGTCGTAGTCCTCCGAGAAGCCGCGGCTGTAGCGCGCGAGCTCCGGGCGAGTGCCGTCGGTCTTGTGGTCGTGAAACGGCGATCCGATGTCGAAGTAATAGAGCGGGACGCCGCTCTCGAGCGGCCACGAGAGCTGGATCGTGCGGGCGAGGCCGTGGTGGCAGAGACGATTGAGGACTCGATGCCAGCGCGGGGTGAGGAGTCGGGCGGGCGCGCGGACGCCGAGGCCGCCGTATCCGCGCTCGACGAGCTCGAACGCGCGCTCGAAGGCGCGGGCCAGCGGCGCCCCCATTTCCCCCGGGAGCGTGTACGCAAGCGTCGCTGCGTCGGGCCGTCGCGGCAGAAGCTCGGAGAGCGCGTAGGTCTGTGGCACGGGGAGCGGGAGCTCGCGCCGCGCGATGCCACCTTGCCCCATGTCCAGGCGCTCGAGGACGACGCTCCTGTCGATTCGCGCGCTCATGCGCCTCGCAGCCTCGCGAGACCAAGGAGCAGGTGGCCGGCCGCGTCGATCCACGCGTCGGCGTCGAAGGCGTCGTGACGAAGCCCGCCGAGCACGCGGTCGCGGTGCTCGGTCGGGATGAAGAACACGGAGTCGGGCCGGTACTGCATCGACCGCAGCCACGACAGCGCTCCAGCCGTCGCTGCCGAGGTCTCTGCCGGCGCCGCAGAGAGCACCTCGAAGATCTTCCCGGTCCCGCGGCTGTACGTGAAGTCCGAGGTCGTCGTGTCGGGGAACGCCCCTGACGGGAGCTGCAGCGAGCAGAGCCACCGCCGAACGCGAGCCGCGAGCGCTCCCCCCGCTCCTCCCAGCGGCGCCATCGCGACCTCCGCCCACTCGGCGAGCGAGACGGCAGACGTCCCGGCCAGCGCGGCATCGAACCGCTGCGTCAGCTGCGACACGAGCTCACCCGATGGCCCCGCGACGCCTCCGAGGAACGACAGCGCATGTGCAAGGACGAGCGGAGAGCTCGGCGTGCCGCGATCGAGTCGTCTCAGGACCGCTGCTTCCTTCTCCCGGCTCGCCGCCGCTCCGTCGAGGACCCGCGTCGCCTTCCCGATGTAACAGTCGACGAGCAGCGCGTTCGGTCCGTCCGCCTCTGCCGACACGCGCGCCCGCTCCACGAACGCGAGCGTGCGGCGTGCTGCCTCGATCGCCGCCGGAAGGTCGTACGCCACCCCGAAGGCCGCCAGCCCTTGCGCGGTCATCGCCATCCGCGGAACGTCGAGGCCATCCGTCGCCCCCGTCGCCGGTCGCACTCGCAGCGGGAGCGCTCCGTCCTCCCGCTGGATCCGCGCAAGCCAGAGGCACGCGGCCTCGCCGCACGCCTTCGCCGCCGAGGCGTCAGCGTCGTCGACCATCGCCACCGGGCCCTCGAGCCGCACCGCCCGCGTGCGGTCGAACGACTCGACGAGCTCGGTCACCTCGCAGACCTCGAACACGGTGTCCGGGCCGGGTGCAGCGATCCCGGCTTTCTCCGTGGCGACGCTTGTGGCGAGGGCTCGCAGGCTGCGATGGCGGACGATGTTGAAGATCTCGGGGAGGTAGACGCCCGAGCGGGTCCCTTCCGAGACGAACAGGGCCTTGTCGGCGTACGCCTCATGGGGGCCGGCGAGCTCGTCGGCAGAGAGCGCGACCCGCGGCGCGTGGATGAAGCTCACCTGGAAGACCGTGTCGTCGAGGTCCGCTGCGGTGAGTCGCTCGAAGCGCGTATCCTGACACGCGAGCACGGCGGCCTGAGCGAGCCCGCGGAGCGCCTGGGAGGGGGGCCAGACAATCGACCCGCGCAGGCGACCGCGTGTCCACAGCGCGACCGCGACGCCGCTCCGCAGTCCGAGCCTGGGGGCGAGCTCCCCGCTCGCGCTCGTCGGCGCGTCTGCCGCAAGAAACTTCGCGGCGCGGTCTCTCGCGTAGCGGAGGGCGACGAGCCCCTCGGCCTCGGAGACACCGAGCCTCAGCGGTCTGTCTTTCCCATGCGGTGCGTCTCGCTCGAGCACCTCGAGATCGCGAGTGCGCACGATGGCGCGCCATCCCGCGCGGACGGGCGCTCGCACCGGCCCGCCTGCGACGCGGGAACGCACGTGGAATCGCACGAGAGGCGCATCCTCCGAGACCATCGCCCGCAACGGACGGCTGTCCGGCATCGACGGCGACGGAAAGCCGAGGACTTCACGACCCGCCTTCGTCTCGAGCACGAAGAGCTCCCCTTCGACGGAGATCGTCCGGATCCATGCGATGACGGCCGCCAGCGCGACGTCTCTCGCTACACTGTCGCTCTTGCGACTCCATCGCATTGGAACGAGGCCCGGTGGACGTTCAGCGAGGTATCCCGTCGTGTCGCGCTCAGCCGCGGTTCACTTGGTGCCGGCGTCGGGGCTCTGGACGATGCCAGCATCCTCCACCGGCGTGGGCTCACTCGCGTCGGGGTTCACGAACACGCCGTAGGGTGCCTGGAAGCTCGCGTCCTCGGGGTTCATGAAGGCGCCGTACGACGCCATGAGAGCTCCGTCCGGGAAGCCCTGAGACTCCGAGGAGTCCTTCTTTGCGCCCGAGTCCTTCGAGGCGGCCGAGTCCTTTGCGGTGGCCGCGTCCTTCGAGGTGGCCGCGTCGGTCGCCGACGTCGAGGTCGTTCCGCCGCAGGCGGAGACCGCCGCGGCGCCCGCGAGGAGGATGGCTGCGCGGCTCAGCGGCCGGCTCGTCGGCATCGCCCGAAGCGGGACGTTGGTCGGGACCTCGCCGCCGCAGAAGGGGCACGCGGCGGAGCCCACCTTCACGTGGCGGGTGCAAGACGGGCAAGGACTGAGTCGTGAGGCCATGAGGTGTTCTCCCGTCCGATGTCGATCAGCGAGGTGTCACTTGCCGTCGGCGTCGGGGTTCGCGAAGACGCCGTACGCGGCGACCGCGCCGCCGTCGTCCGGTCCCACGAAGCCGCCGTAGTGGGCGACTCCCTGACCGGCGTCGGGCTCTTGCTCGATGTCGTTGGCATCGACGATCGAGAAGACACCGTAAAGGGCCTGGACGGAGCCATCTTCGAACTCCTGCGATGAATCCTTCTTCGCCCCGGAGTCCTTCGAAGTCGGCCCTGTCGTCGAGCTCGAGCAGGCCGACACCGCGGCGGCACCGGCGAACAAGATCGCGGCGCGCGTCAACGGCCGCCCCGCGGGCGTCGCACGAAGCGGGACGTCGGTCGGGACCTCGCCGCCGCAGAAGGGGCACGCGGCGGAGCCCACCTTCACGTGGCGGGTGCAAGACGGGCAAGGACTGAGTCGTGAGGCCATGAGCGCTAGTCTCCGGTCAGGGTCGCGTCACTTGCCGTCGGCGTCGGGGCTCGCGAAGCCACCGTACGCCGCGAGTATGGCGCCGTCTTCGGGCTCCACCGCGTGCGCATCGACGAAGACTCCGTACGCTGCGTGGACGCCGCCGTCGTCCTCCGGTGGGATGCGGTCCGCGTCGGGAATGAACGCGACACCGTACAGCGCCTGGATAGAGCCGTCGTCGAAGCCTTGAGACGGAGAGTCCTTCTTGGCGGCCGAGTCCTTCGAGGAGCCAGTATCCTTGGAGACTGCCGCGTCCGACGGAGCAGGTCCCGTCGTCGAGCTCGAGCAGGCGGAGACCGCGGCGGCACCCGCGAACAGGAGCGCGGCGCGCGACAACGGCCGCCCCGCGGGCGTCGCACGAAGCGGGACGTCGGTCGGGACCTCACCGCCGCAGAACGGACAGGACGCGGAGCCCACCTTCACGTGGCGGGTGCAAGACGGGCAAGGACTGAGTCGTGAGGCCATCGGTCGCTCCTTCGAAGGAAGAACGACCGATCATTCGTGCCTTCATGCCGGATGTCAACCGGACGTCGTGATCGCGCCTGACTCGACGCTCGCGGCGCCGCTCTGCGCGGCCGCCGGCTTGTCCTCCACCACGATCTCGAAGAGCCCGTGGTCGAACGGCTCTCCCGGCGCGGCCTGCACCCTGACGATACGTTCGCGCTTCCCGACCCGGTCCATCTCGAGAGCCCTGTGGTGGCAGAGCGGGTTGTTCCCCGGCTTGCCGAAGAGCACCTCGGCGGTCCACGTGCAGCCGGCACGGCACTCGTCGGCGTAGTAACAGGTCGCGCAGTAGCCCCAGAGGTCCTTCACCGTGCGGTCGCGCGTGTAGCGCAGGGGCAGCGAGCGCTCCCAGATCTCCTTCATCGTGTGCTCGCGGAGGTTCCCTCCCGCCCACGACTTCGTCGACAGGCTCGGGCAACCCTTCACGGTGCCGTCCGCCTCGATGCCGATGGTCCCCCGCCCTGCCCCGCAGCTCGCGTGGTGCCCCTTCATCGAGCGACCGCGCAGCTGCTCCTCGTACGGGCCGAAGTAGCCGATGTTGTTCCCCGCCGAGACGTAGATGTTGTTGGCGCGGGCGCGCTTCTCGAGCGCGCCGAGAAGCGGGAAGACCTCGAGGAGATCGTACGGCTGCGTGAGGATGTCGGGCTCGTCGGACGCCCTTCCCATCGCGGCGGTGAGCTGGATCTGCCAGCCGATGACCTTGTTCTCGATCATCCGGTCGAGGATGTGGTCGAGGAACGGGATGCTGAGCCGGTTGATCTGGGAGTTGACGCCGACGCCGACGCCGGCCTTGCGGAAGTGACCGAGCGCCTCGATGGCGGCCTTGTAGGAGCCCTTCACCGCGCGCAGCCGGTCGTGGGTCGCCTCGTCGCCGTCGACCGAGACGCTGACGTTCTTCAGCCCCGCCTTCCCTGCGGCCATCGCGAGCTCCGCGGTGACGCCGCGCGCGCCGGTCGTCATCGTCGGCATCATGCCGAGCCGCTTGATCTCGCGGATGATGTCGAGCCAGTCGTCGCGCAGGTAGGCCTCGCCGCCGATGATGGCGACCTCGCGCGTCCCGAGCTCGGCGAGCTGCCGGACGACGTCCATGCACTCCGCGGTGGAGAGCTCGTTGTGCCGCGCGACGCCGGCGCGCGAGCCGCAGTGCCTGCACGCCAGGTCGCAGCGGAGCGTCGTCTCCCAGACCGCGTAGATGGGGCGGTACCGCTCGTCTTTCTCCCGCGCTTCGGCGAGCGGAAGGTACTTGCGACCGGAGTTGTCGAGCTCGGTCGGCATGATCGGCAGCGGCCTCGGCCGCTTCATCAGGCGTTCGCGCTCCTCGGGCTCCAGCGGGTTGGGCATGCGGAAGGTAACCACGCGGATCGCCACTGGACAAGGCGACCGATGCGGATATGACGTGCGCCGATGCCCGCCCGCCGCCTCCAGACCCCGGACGAGATCGCGACGACCTTCGCCCTCCTGCGCGAGATGCACCCCGACGCGCACTGCGAGCTCGACTACGGCAGCGCCTTCCAGCTACTCGTCGCGACCGTGCTCAGCGCCCAGACGACCGACGTCGCGGTCAACAAGGCCACCCCTGCCCTCTTCGCGCGCTACCCCGACGCACGGAGCCTCGCTGCGGCCGACAGGCGCGACGTCGAGAAGCTCGTCGGCACCCTCGGCTTCTTCCGGCAGAAGACCACCTCGCTCATCGCGCTCTCCAAGTCGATCGTGCGCGACCACGACGGCGAGGTGCCGCGCACCATGGCGGAGCTCGTGAAGCTGCGCGGCGTCGGGCGAAAGACGGCGAACGTCGTGCTGGGCGTGGCGTTCAACACGCCCGAGGGGATCGTGGTCGACACGCACGTCCAGCGCATCGCGCAGCGACTCGGCTGGACCCGCGCGAAGGACCCCCTGAAGATCGAGAAGGACCTGTGCAGGAAGCTCCCTCGCGCCGACTGGGATCTGACGAGCCACCTCCTCATCTTCCACGGACGACGCATCTGCCTCGCCGCCCGGCCACGCTGCGCCGAGTGCAAGGTGAACACGCTCTGCCCCAGCGCCTTCAAGGCTGTGAAGGTGGGGAGGAAGCCTGTCAAGAAGCGCCCCGCGGCGAAGCGCAAGGCTCCGAAGGCCGAGTAGCGAGGCTGTTTACTCGACGGCGAACGACGCGGTGACGATCGCCAGCGCGTCCTTCTCGAGCGAGCTCTTGTCGTTGTTCCCTTCGGCAGAGACGGACGTCGAGTAGGCCGGATTGACCTGCATGACGCCCATGCGCGCGACGATGAGCGACGTGACGCGGCTGCCGGCGTGGGAGGCGATCTGCGAGGCGCGGTCGCGGGCGTCCTTCGAGGCCTCGGCGAGCATCTCGACCTTCAGCTCCCCGAGCTTCGTGTAGATGTAGAGCGGCGCGTCTGACGTGATGTAGACGCCGCGGTCGATGAGCTTCGTCGCCTCGCGCGAGATCTGCTCGACCTTGTCGATGTCGGTCGACGAGACCTCGATCGTCTCCTGCGTCACGAACGCGCTCGTCACCTCGGGCTGCTCGTGGCCTTCCTTGTCGCGCGGGTGGATCTCCTCGATCGTCGCCGCCGCGACCTTGATCTGCTTCTCGTCGACCCCGTGCGCCTTCACGAACGCCACGACCTCGGGGACGTCGGCGGCGAGCTTCTTGTAGGCCTGCGCCATCTCCGGCGCCTGCGACTTCACCGTCGCGCGCCAGACCACGAAGTCCGACTTGATGCGCCGGGTCGCCGAGCCGGTGACGGTCACGCGCTTCTCGCCGTGCTTGATCAGGAACGCCTCGACGCCCGCGCGAGACACGAGGAACGAGCAGGCGATGGCGGCGGCGCCGAGGATCGCAGCGACGTAGACGCGGGTCGAACCTTCTTGCATGTCTTCTGGACGCGTCGCGACGTCAGGCTCTTCCGCGCCGCTCGCTCAGGAGAGGCCCTTCTTGCGCTTGATGGTGTCCATCGCGCGCGCGTACTCGATGTCCCAGGTGCGCGTCCCCTCCTGCACGTGCTTCAGCTGGGCGCGGACCTCGGCCTCGATGGAGTCCTCGAGGGCCATGTGCTTCTTGAAGATGGGCGCCATCTTGCGGCGAAGCACGACGTCCTCCGGGTAGATCTCGTCGACGTGGCTCGAGTGGTGGAAGATCTCGACGACCTGGTCGAGGAGGAAGTCGAGCATCTCGTCGCCGATCTTGATGCCCTTCTGCGCGGCGACCTGCTCCCGCAGGCGATTGAACTCGGCCTGGCCTCGGCCGGTGCGCTCCAGCAGCTCCTTCGTCCGGTCGTTGACCTCGCGCTCGAGCGCCAGGTAGTTCGACAGCACCGCCTCGACGTCCGCCTCGACCTCGCGCGGTGCCTCGGACTCGATGTCACCGGCAGCGACGAGAGAGCGGACGACCTCGCCAGCGATGGCCGTCACCTTGGTGCTGTAAAGACGCATGCGGCGGAACCCTAACATCTCCGCCCACGACCACGAGCCGAAAGAGCGAGGGAACTGCGGCCTGCTTTGTTATGGTGAGGCATGTCCGTGTGCCCCTGGTGCCAGGCCGAGGTCACCGAGCCGCGCTTCCCCTGTCGCTCGTGCGGCCGACGCCCGAAAGACCACGTCTCGTACGCGCGTCTGGCCGCGCAGGCTCAGCCCGCGCCGGCGCCTCCCGCGGCGGCCGAGGCCATGGTCCACGAGGCCGACCCCGCGCCCCACGCCTTCGCGCCCCAGCCCGCCGCAGACGTCGGGATGGAGCTCGATTTCGGCGCGGTCGGCGGAGCCGCGCCCGACGTTCCCGACCTCGCGATCGCCCCGCGCCGCGACCCGGCCCCAGCAGCGCCCGCCGGGCTTCCGCACCTCGACCTGCCGCCCGCGGCGCCGCCCGCCGCGAAGGCCGCGCCTCGCAGGGCCGTGGCCGCTCCGGTGGCTTCATCCTTCGACGACGGCATCGACATGGGCGACGGCGCGGCGATCGATCTCGCGTCCGGCCCCGAGGACGCCGTCCCGGAGTGGGCTCGCCCCGCTGCCGCTGGTCCTGTCAGCGCAGGGCCGAGCTCGGCCGCCGCGCCGCCTGCGTCGCTGCCGAAGCCTGTCTCCACGCTGCTCGAGTCGGACGACGGCGGCCGCGCCAGCGCCGAGGCCCTCGGAGCGTACGGCCCCGTCCCCGCCGAGGCCTGGAAGGCGCCCGTCTATGCCTATCGCGTGAAGATGCGTCAGCTCGAGCTGCGTCGCATCCTCGACGGCAAGCGCACGGAGCTCGCGAAGGCGCAGGCGGTCGTCGACGACGCGCTGGTGGCGCTCGCGGAGCGCGGGAGGAAGCAGATCGTCGGCAACGTGATGTACACGAAGCTCCTCGGCGACGTGACCGTCGCGGAGGCCGCGCTCGGCGAGCGAGACAGCGCGCTCGCCGCCGAGACGGAGGCGCACAAGAAGAAGACCAGCGGTCTCGACGAACGCATCTCCCTGCACGAGGCCGAGCTCGCCGGCGCGCGCGCCGAGGAGCGGTCGTACGCCGCCGGCTTCGAGCGCGTCGACTCCATCCGGCAGCGCGCGGAAGCCAAGCTGAAACGCGTCGAGATCGAGCTGCGCGGCGCCGTCGGGCGCGCGGGTGCGGCGTCGGCGGACGATCCCGAGGTCCTCGCGCGCACGGCGGAGAGAGACGCCCGTGCCGCGGAGCTCACGCAGGCGATGCCGGCCGCGACGGAGGCGATGCAGCGGCTGACGGCGGCGCGACGGAAGCTGTCCGAGGGGGAGCAGAAGATCCTCGCCGTGAAGAACGAGCGAGCGCTGCTCGAGGATCAGTTCAGGAAGCGCGGCGCGACGCACGGAGCGCAGGTGGAGGAGGCGCAGAAGGTCGTGCGGTCGGCGCTCGCCGCCCTCGGGCGCAACATGGTGAACGACACGACGACCTTCGGCGCGGACTGGAACGAGGCGCGCATCGAGGTCGCGGCGAAGGACAAGCTGACGGCGTCGCGAGACGACGAGGTGCTGCTCCACGTGATGGCGCTCGACGTCCACGACCGCGGGGCGGTCCAGAAGGGCATCCTGATGTCGCTCGGCGCGTTCCTGCTGCTGTCGCTGGTGCTGGTGATTCCGATCGCGATCACCATGCTCGGGACCAAGCCGCCGCCGCCCCCTGCCGCGGCGACGACGACGGTCGACCCGAACGACTAGTCCTTCCTGGTCGCGTAGAGCTCTGGTGCGTGGGGGAGCTGCTTGCACCAGCACGCCTTCGGAAACTCGCCCGCGCTCGCTGCGGGGAGCCACCCCTTCCCGTTGCACTTCGGGCACGGAGGCGGAGGAGGAGGCGGATTGAAGACGTGGTCGACGCGGCGTACACCCCCGTCCTCGATGGAGCGGCCGTTCCGGTCGATCAGGTCCTGGTTCACGAGGCACCAGTTCGCGACGCAGCGCTCCGCCCGCGCGAAGATGCGCTCCCAGTCCGGCCCGTCTCCGTGCGCCTCTTCCAGCTCGTCGAGCTCCCGCCTGACGGCGTCGTCCCCCCCCTCGTCGCCGCACTTCTCCTCGAGCTCGGAGATGCGGGCGCGCCTCACGTGCTCGCTGTTCCAGTCGACGAGGGCGGCGCCGCGCACGGCCTCGAAGTAGGCCACGTCCTCCACGTCCAGCGCCTCCCCGCGGTTCGCGACGAGCGTGTCGAGGAGGAACAGGAGCATCTTGCCGTAGAACATGTCCTCCAGCTTCTCGTCGTCGTCCGCCTCGTAGTAGTTGCCGAAGCCGTTGCGAAGGAGCTCGCCCACCAGGCGGTCGTTCACCCGCACCAGCTCGCCCTGCACCGAGAGGCACTCTCCCGAGTCCGGCACGAACGCGTCCCACAGCGCCTTCATGAACGCGAGCAGTCGCGCGCTCGCCGGCGTCGTGTCCGTCGCCTCGTCGCTGCGCTCGAACGGCTTCACGGCGATCCGCTCTTCCGCTTCCTCCCCGGGGGGACCTTCATCTCGCGCATGCCGAGCTGGAGTCTCCGCATGACGGCCTTCTTCTGCCGATCCTTGTACCGGTCGTGCGACGCCTCGCCGTGCTCGTTGGTCGCCTCGGTGTCGCGGTCGATGACCTGGAACTCGCAGATGACGAAGATGACCGAGCCGAGCGCCGCAGCCGACGGGGGCGCGCGATCGAGGGTGCGTCGGGGGAGGCGGACGGGCATGTCCACGATGAAGTGGATGATGCGGTACTCCTCGGCCGTGAAGGTGTTGTCGGTCGGCGTGTAGTCGTCGTCCTGCCCCGCCTGCATCTCGCTCAGCATCGGCTGGAGGTGCGGGTTCTCGGAGACGTAGTGCTTGAAGGGGAAGATCGAGTTGATGCTCTGGCCGGGGATGACGTAGTTGAACGGGAAGAGCTTCTGCGACAGGTACTGGATGACCGGGAAGATGTCGGCCTTGGAGCGCGTGACGATGCGGAAGCGGAGCTTGTCGTAGATCTGAGCGGCGACGGACTCCTGCTTCGAGAGGAGCTTCGTGTAGAGCGAGTCCTTGTTCTTCCGGCCGCCGACGAACTCGGTGATGGGGAAGCCCCCGGCGAGCATGCTGCCGATGACGCGGTAGACCTTCTCCTCGACGACGTGGAAGACCTCCTGGTCCGACAGCGGCATCACGAAGAGGAGCTCGCGCCCCTCGAGGTGGTGGATGATGTGCATGCACTTGAGGATGGTGCAGGCGCACATCTGGCGGTGTCCGGTCCCGGACGCCATCGCGAGCAGCTCCTCGAGCGACGCGCGCTCGACGGGCTTGGGGATGGGGTACTCGAGGTGCCGCCGCAGGTAGCCGATGGCCTCGAGCTTGACCCGCGTCATGCGCGCCTGGTCGGCGACGTCGGTGGGGCGGAGCTCCTGGGCGAGGATGAAGTCCTTGATCTGGTCGGCGTTCTTGAAGTTGAGCCGGTGCCAGTCGATGACGGAGTCGCCGCGCAGGATGAGCCGCACCGCCTCGAGGTCGGCGAGCGTGAACTCCTCGAGCCTCTTCAGGCCCTGCGCGTGGGTCGACTCGGACATGGAGGCGGGAGCCTACACCATCGGTCTACACGGGCTGCGGGCTTCCAGCGACGCCGGCGGGGGTGGGGGGCAACACACCGGGGCTTCCGGTGAGCAGCCCTGCGCTTCGGTGATCGCCCGACGGCTTCAGCTCATCGCCCCGCGGGCGTCCGTCGCTGGATCGAGGGCTTGCAGTATAAGCCACGAGGCATCCACCGATGGATCGAGGACTTGCAGTGCAAGCCACGAGGCGACCGACGATGGAACGAGGGCTTGCAGCGCAAGCCACGGGGCGACCGACGATGGATCGAGGGCTTGCAGCGCAAGCCACGAGGCGACCGACGATGGATCGATGGCTTGCAGCGCAAGCCATGGGGCGACCGACGATGGATCGAGGGCTTGCAGCGCAAGCCACGAGGCGTCCGTGACTGGATCGATGGCTTCTGCTGGAAGCCACGAGGCTTGCGTCGGAAGCCACGAGGCCTCCGTCGACGGATCGATGGCTTGCGCTGGAAGCCTCGAGGCTTCCCACGACGGATCGATGGCTTGCATTGAAAGCCACGAGGCCTCCGTCGACGGATCGAGGGCTTGCGCTGGAAGCCACTGGGCTTCCGTCGATGGATCAGCCGTCTCCGTTCATTCCCCGAGCGGGCGCCGCGACCGGCCGAAGGCCGCAAGTGAGGGCCCTGCTTTCGGTCGTAGAAGCGTGGTGGCTTTCCTCGAGACCAAGCGAGGCCGTCGGCGAGGCGCGCGGAGCGTACTCACGTACGCGAGCACGGTCGACGATGGGATCGCGAAGGTATCGGGGAAAGACGCCGCGCTTCTACAGGAGCTCGCTGGTGGTCGCCGCGCGTGCCGTGACTTCCTGCGGGGGGACGTGGCGTCCGAGGGAGAGGGTGCCGACGAAGATACCGATGGTCAGGGCGAGGACGGCGCACTGGCCGAGGAACGCACCAAGGAAGCCGGCGACTGCGATGGGGGCGACAGCGGCAAAGTACCAGGGGGTCAGTCTCATCAGCGCACCTCCATGGTCGTACGAAGCCGCTCGTTGGGACGAGCGAACGTGCGGGCGACCAGTGTGCTCGACTCATCGTCCGCTACCGAGATGGCAGGGATGAGAGAACGAGCGAACCGAGTGAGCGACGAGCGAACGGCTCGTGCCTACATGTAAGATAAGTTAGGCCACCCCGGCGCTGCGGGTCCAGTTTCTACCGACCGAAAGGGCGATGTCGCAAGCGAAAGCGACGTCGGGGTTCCGAATGTGAGTCGACGAACAAGAGAGCACGAGTCGTTCCGCGCGCTCGACGCACACGAAGCCGCCGAGAACTCGAGACCACGCTCGTGCGTGCCTCTGGTGTGCGCGGCTTCCCACCCACACCGCGCGTACAGCAGGACACCGCGCGAAGCGTTTTGTGAACGCCAGTCGACGAGGTATCGTCGCCTCGTGCGGATGTGGATGTGGACGACGGCAGCACGTTGCGCGGGCCTGGGCCTCGCGCTCGCCTCGATGTCGGCGTGCGTCTCCGTCGACCCCGGCGCCGACTACATCGTGCCCCTCGAGGAGTTCAACGCGAGCTACTTCTACTGCTTCGTGGAGCCGAACCTCATCTTCGGGAAGAAGTGCGGCGACGACGGCTCGCACGGCTGCCACTTCTCCGACAAGGTCCCCGAGCTCGTGCTCACCGACCACCCGCCCGTCACCTGCGCCAACGGCCAGCCGACCGACATGACTCAGATCGGCAACGGGACCGCCGCCGGCGGCAACCTGAGCGCCGTCTCCTTGCAGATGGACACTGACTACCTGAACGCGCCGATCTACACGTGGCCGACCCAGATCGTGTCGGCCCACCCGAAGCAGGTCTTCCTGCCCAGCGACCCCGTGGTGCAGTACATCGCGACCTGGGCCCAGGAATAGATGACCCGTCGCCCGTCGCGTGTCTCTCTCGCATCCGTCGCTCTCGTGTGCTCCCGCGCGGTCGCGGGCGCGCTCGGCGTCGTGTCGCTCCTCACTCCGACGACCGCGCGAGCCGCGGAGCCCGACGCCTTCGCTCGCATCGCCGTCGACGCCGCCGACCTGCGCTCCGGTCCCGGCGTCTCGTTCAGGGTCATCTACACGGCGCACCGCGGCGAGACCGTCGCGCTCAACGGACGCCCCGGCACGGGCTTCTGGCTCCGCGTCATCCTCGCCGACGGACGCACCGCCTACGTGCTCGGCGACGAGGTGCAGACCTTCGCCGTCGACCCGAACGAGAAAGGGGGCCCTTCCCGCCCCGGCATCCTCGCGCCTCCTCCTCTCACGGGCGCCCACGCCGGGCTCTCCATCCTCGGCGGCGCCGCGTACGTCCCGCTCGAGTCCGGCGGAATGCACGCGTACGGCTACGTCGAGGCGCGCCCCTCCATCGTCGTCGACCGCACCATCACGGTCGACGCCTTCGTCGGCGACGTCCTCACGAGCAACGGGTCGGAGCTCCTCTACGGAGTGAGCGCGAGCATCTACTTCGCGCCCTCCTGGCCCATCTGCCCCTTCCTCGACCTCGGCGGCGGTGGCTTCAGCATCTTCCCCAACTCCGACTCCTTCGTCCTCCAGCGCGCCGACTACTACCTGGCGCGCGCCGGCGGCGGGCTCTTGCTCGCGTTCCGCACTCGCATCCTCGTCCGCCTCGAGGCGACGAACCTCACGCTCTTCAACGCGCAGACCTACATGAACGCCCAGACCTTCGCCGGCGGACTCGGAGTCTACTTCTGATGAGCGCGACGAAGTGTCTCCTGGCTTGTGCGCTCGCGACCCTGCTCCCGGGCTGCGTGACCGTGAGGGCTCAGCAGCGCGCCGCGCTCGCAGACCCGATCATGGCGTTCGACAGCGAGCCGCGCGCGGAGGCTCTGCGTGCGCACGCGATCGAGAACCGCGAGGGGTCGTCGGGTGGGTCAGGGGTCGCGGGCGGAGGTTGCGGGTGCAACTGAGGACCCGTCTCCTGACGCCGCTCGCCGCGCTCGCCGCGCTGCTGTGCGCGACGTCGTCCGGCGCGCAGGTCGCGACGTTCGACACGACGCACTCGCTCTTCCACGAGGCGCCGACGCGGTCGAACATGACGGTCTACACCCCGTCGACCGACCTCGAGGTGACGCCGTGGGAGTTCCTCAGCCTGAGGGCGGGCTGGGAGGCCGACGTGGTCTCGGGCGCGAGCGTCGCGGTGAAGGCCGGGCCCACGTACCAGACCGTTCACCCGGGCGCCGACGTCGTCACCACCGCGAGCGTCCACGACCTCAGGAACTCGGCGCGCGGCGGCTTCACGCTCCGCAAGGACATCGTCTCGTTCACCGGCGGCTACAACTACTCGACCGAGAACGACTACCGGTCGAACTCCTTCAACGTCGCCGCGCGCACCGAGCCGCTCCAGCACGACACGCAGCTCGAGGCGGCGTACGCGCACAACTTCGACGACGTCTGCAACCGCGTCCAGACCGCCGGCAACCCCGCGACGCTCTCCCGCGCGCTGGAAGACTCGACCGGCTGCTTCACGAGCAGCGCCACCCGCACGAAGGACGCCATCTCCGTCGACAGCCTTCAGGGGAGCTGGTCGCAGGCGTGGACCCCGACGTTCGTGATGCAGCTCGTCTACAACGTCTCGGTCACCGACGGCTTCCAGAGCGACCCCTACCGCAGCGTCATCATCTCCGAGGGGGTCGAGGCGCAGGAGCACGTGCCCAACGATCGCACGCGCCAGTCCGTCACGCTGAAGACCAACTTCTACCTGCGCCCCCTGCGCGCTGCGCTCCGCATCTCGCTCCGCGGCTACGACGACACCTGGGGCATCGTGAGCGAGACCGGCGAGCTCGAGCTCGAGAAGTACTTCGGCGAGGCGTTTCGCTTGCTCGCCCGCGGCCGCGTCTACAACCAGACGGGCGCCGTGTTCTGGAGCGACGACTACACGGGCGGCAACGCGCCGCTCGGGCCGAAGGGGCAGTACTGGTCCGGCGACCGCGAGCTCTCCCCGTTCTGGAGCTGGCTGGGAGGCGTTCGCGGCATCTACACCGTGACGCCCGCCCACGGGCGCCTGCTCGGCATCATGAGCCGCTTGAAGGTCGGCGCGTCGTTCGACCTGCAGAACTTTTATTACAGCCAGTTCACGCTCGGGGGCACGCCGGTCACCAATACGTTCGCGTACTTCGGAGGCCTGGAGCTGTCGGCCATCTTCTGAGCGAGCCGCGCCCCTTGGCATGGGCGGCCCGCGGTGGAATGGTAGAGCCCCATGCCCGAGCCCACCCAGACCGCCAAGCTGAAGCTGGTCATCATCGTCGGTCCGTTCGAGCTGAGCGACCAGCTCGCGGCCGACATCAAGCGCGTCGGGGCGAGCGGCTTCACCCGCATGCGCGTCGACGGCTCGGGCGCGCATGGTCCGCGCACGTACGGAATGGTGGACGGAGCGAACGTCCGGATAGAGATCGTCGCGACCGCCGCGCTCGCGGCGACGATTCTCGGCCACGTCGCGACCACCTTCGAAGGACGAGCCGTGCTGGCGTACAGCCTCGACATCGAGGCCGTCCCGGTAGGGCATTTCGCGTAGGACGGCGCCGGGAACGAGCCGACGCACGCAGAGCTTGACCCGCGCCCCCTCCCCTTCGATCCTCCCGGCGAAAGGCCGGCGACACCTATGACCGAATTGCTCAAGAACTACCTGGGCGGCGAGTGGACGAGCGGACGCGGTGAGGGAGCAGCCCTCGTCGATCCCGTCACGGGAATCGAGCTCGTTCGAGTGTCGAGCGAGGGGGCCGACCTCGACGCGGGCTTCGCGTTCGCCCGAGCGAAGGGGGGCGACGCCCTCCGCGCGAAGAGCTACGGAGAGCGGGCAGCGTTGCTCGGCGAGGTCTCGAAGGTCCTCGCCGCGAAGAAGGAGGAGTACTACGCCATCTCGCTCGCGAACTCCGGCACGACGAAGAACGACTCGGCCGTCGACATCGAGGGGGCGCTCTTCACGCTCGGGTTCTACGCCAAGCTCGGCGCCGCGCTCGGGGACGCGCGCCACCTCCTCGACGGGGACGCCGTCTCGCTCAACAAGGACGGCTCGTTCAAGTCGCAGCACATCCTGACGCCGACCCGCGGCGTCGCGCTCTTCATCAACGCGTTCAACTTCCCGGCGTGGGGCCTATGGGAGAAGGCAGCGCCCGCGCTCCTCTCCGGCGTCCCGGTCATCGTGAAGCCCGCGACCGCGACGGCATGGCTCACGCAGCGCATGGTCGCCGACGTCGTCGCCGCCGGCGTCCTCCCTCCCGGCGCGCTCTCGATCGTGTGCGGCAGCGCTGCAGGGCTGCTCGACAGGATCCAGCCCTTCGACGTCGTGTCGTTCACCGGCTCGGCCGAGACCGCGGCGAAGCTGCGGAGTCACGTCGCCTTCACCGAGCGCGGCGCCCGCCTCAACGTCGAGGCCGACAGCCTGAACTCGGCCGTGCTCGTCGACGACGCCGGTCCAGGCGGCGAGGCGTTCGAGGCCTTCGTGTCGGAGGTCGTCCGCGAGCTCACCGTGAAGTCCGGGCAGAAGTGCACGGCAATCCGGCGCGCGTTCGTGCCTGCATCGCGGTTCGACGCGGTCGCGGAGGCCGTCGGCGCCAGGCTCGCGAAGGTGACCGTCGGCAACCCGCGCAACGAGACGGTGCGCATGGGATCCCTCGTCAGTCGTGCGCAGCTCGCCGCGGTGAAGGAAGGGCTCGCGGTGCTCTCGAGCGAAGCGGAGGTCCTCTTCGACGGCGGAAAGACGTCGCTGGTCGACGCCGACCCGGAGGTGAGCGCGTGCTTCGCGCCGCGGCTCCTGGGTCTACGGAAGGGGGGCGGAGACGTGGTGCATCGCGTGGAGGTGTTCGGGCCCGTCTCGACCCTCATCGCCTATGCAGACGAGGCCGAGGCCACCAGCGCCGTCCAGCGCGGCGGAGGGTCGCTCGTCGCGTCGCTCTACGGGTCGGACGACGCGAAGCTCGCCTCGCTCGCCGTGGCGATCGGAGATACGCACGGCCGTGTCCACGTCGTGACGCCGGCCGTCGCCAAGGCGCACACCGGGCACGGGAACGTCATGCCGCAGTCTCTCCACGGCGGGCCTGGTCGCGCAGGCGGCGGGGAGGAGCTCGGCGGGCTCCGCGGGCTCGGGCTCTACCACCGCAGGACCGCCATCCAGGCGCACACGGGCGTGATCGACGCGGTGGTCCTCCGCGGCGCGCGCTGAGCCGACGATGGCAGAGGGGTTAGCCGCGCAGCCGTCGCCGCCGCCGGAGCGGTACAACTTCGCCGCGGCCGTCCTCGCGTCGAACGAGCCGCGCGCGGCGAAGGTCGCGTACGTCGACGACGCGCGAGAGCTTTCCTACGACGCCCTCGCGGATCGGGCGCGCCGGTTCGCGTCGGTGCTCGCGAGCGAGGGGCTGAGGCCGGAGGAGCGCATCCTCGTGGTCTTGCAGGACACGATCGATCTGCCGACGGTGTTCCTGGGTGCGCTCTACGCGGGGGTCGTCCCCGTCCTCGTGAACACGCTGCTTCCGGCCGCCGACATCGCGTACATGCTCGAGAACTCTCGCGCGCGGCTCGTCGTTGCTTCGGCGGCGGTGGTCGCGAAGGTCAAGGAGGCGCAGGCGTCGCTCGGAACGACGGTCCCGGTGATCGTGTCGTCGACGCCGGACGTCGGCCGGCCCCCTTCCCCTCCCCTCGAACCCTCGCTCGAAGACCTCCTCGCGCGAGCGACTCCTCGCGTCGATGCGGAGCGCACGCACGCGGACGACGCGGCGTTCTGGCTGTACTCGTCGGGATCGACGGGAAGGCCGAAGGGGACGGTCCACACCCACGCGAACATCCACTGGACCGTCGAGCTCTACGCGAAGCGCACCCTCGGGCTGCGAGAGGACGACGTGGTCTTCTCCGCGGCAAAGCTCTTCTTTGCCTACGGCCTCGGCAACGCCCTGACGTTCCCGCTGAGCGTCGGCGCGACGACGATTCTCATGGCCGAGCGCCCGACGCCCGTCGCCGTGTTCGAGCGCCTCTCGCTCCGTCGCGCGACCGTCTTCTGCGGCGTCCCGACGCTCTTCCTCGCGATGCTCGCGTCGAAGGAGCTTCCAGCGCGAGACGCCCTCGCCCTCCGCGTCTGCACCTCGGCGGGAGAGACCCTCCCGCAGCGCGTCGGAGAGGCGTTCACCGCGCACTTCGGGTGCGAGATCCTCGACGGCCTCGGGTCGACCGAGATGCTGCACATCTATCTGTCGAACCGGCCAGGGGAGGTCGTGTACGGGACGACGGGGACGCCCGTGCCTGGTTACGCCATCGAGCTGCGCGACGACGAAGGGCAGCGTGTCGCCGACGGGCAGCTCGGGGACCTTTACGTGCGAGGTCCGAGCGCTGCTCTGCTCTACTGGCGAGACCGCGAGAGGACTCGCGCCACGTTCCTCGGCCCGTGGCTCCGGACGGGCGACCGCTACATGCAGCTCTCCAGCGGTCACTACCGATACGCCGGTCGCAGCGACGACATGCTCAAGGTGAGCGGCCAGTACGTCGCCCCCGTCGAGGTCGAGCTCGCGCTGCAGGAGCACGAGGCCGTGCTCGAGGCCGCGGTCGTCGGCAGGCTCGACGCCAGCGGGCTCATCAGGGTCTTTGCGTTCGTCGTCGTGCGCGCGGGCCACCTCGGAGACGACGCGCTCGCGACCGCGCTCCAGGCGTTCGTGAAGGGACGGCTCGCGCCTCACAAGTATCCGCGCGAGGTCGTGTTCCTCGACGAGCTGCCGAAGACCGCGACCGGCAAGATCCAGCGCTTCAAGCTGCGCTAGGTGAGCGTCGCGGCCGAAGCGGTCTCGGAGGATCTCTAGGGCGCCGACGAATCCCAGCCGCTCGAGAGCGCGAGCTGACTCATCGTCACGTTGCAATCCATGATCGCGATGAGGTGCTGGGCGCGCGCGTTGATGTAAGCCTTCAGCGGCTCGACGAGCGCCTTCTCGTCCGCCGTCCCCAGATCGAGCTGACCGTTGATGGTCGCGATCCAGCGCTTGGCCTTGTGCTCCGCGCGCGACCACGCCTCCTCCCGCCCCTTCGCCTCGACGACCGCCGCGTACGCCCCTTCGACCTCCGCGGCGAGCCCGCCCAGCGCGAGCCGCTGCAGCGCACGCGTCTCCTCGAGCTGGGACTCTGCCTGGTTCAGCCGCGCGTAGGCAGGCATGAGGTCGAGCGACCAGCGCGCTCCCAGGCCGACCGTGTAGAAGAAGTGGTTGAACGGGTCGAACGCCCAGATGGTCGACTGGGTGGTCGCGCTCGGGGCGCGAGTGTAATCGGCGCCGAAGAGCAGGCCGATGTCTGGCAGGAGACGCGCGCGGGCGAGATCGACCTGCGCCGTTCGAGCCGCGACCCCCGCGCGCGCCATGTTGACCTCGGGCCTCAGCACGCGAGCGGCGGCGAGGTATCGGACGACGGGGGCGAGCGGGACCTCGGGCGGCTTGATCGGCTCGTCGGGGATGTCGAAGCTGCTCTCGACGCCGGTCAGGAAGCGAAGCGCGCTCATCGCCACGGTCTGCCCCCTCGCGGCGTCTCCCGCGCGAGACGACACCTCCTCCTTGAGCACCTCGAGGCGAAGCACGTCGACCTCCGTGACTCCCTTGTCGTCCTTCGCGAGCTTCTCCTTCACGCCGTTGATAGCCTTGTCGAGCTCGCCCGCGATCTCGGACACGAGATACGCGGCATCGCGAGCTGCCAGCAGCCCGAAGTACGCGCGCCTCACGTCCATCCGCGCTTGCTGCCGTGTCTTCTCGAGGTCCCACTCGCTGACGCGGACGCCGGCCGTCGCGGCCTCCTTCGCCGCCGTGATCTTGCCGAAGGTGTAGAGGGGCAGGACACCGCTGATGTCGAAGTGGATGATCGGCTCGATGCCGTCCGTCAGGCTGATGCTTCGGGCGCTCGGCGAAGACGTCGTGTAGACGGAGGTCCCGGTGATCGGAGGGAGGACGCTGGCACCGACGTTGGCGGTCCACTGCCAGAACGGCACCCACTTCGCCTCGTCGAGCTGGGCGTGAACGAACGCGAGCCGTGCTCGGGCCGCCCAGAGGTTCGGGTGGTTGTGCTCGGTCAGCGCGAGGCACTCGGCGAGCGTGTACCTGTGCGAGGTCGTGGCGGGGGGCGGGGCGTCCGCCGTCGCCGTGTCCTGAGCGAGCGCGACGCGCGGCCCGATCGCGACGAGCGAGCTCACGACGAGCGTAGGAAGCAGCGACCCGCGCGAACTCACGGCGCGTGACACTAGAGCGATTTGCCGCGAGATGGAACGACAGGGACGGGTGCGAGAGTGCCCGCGCGCGTGAGCACCTTTCGAGCGAAGGTCGACATGCCGAGGTCATCGAAGCCGGCGGGTGGCAACAGCGCGAGCGCGTCGTAGGTCTCGTGCTCGGCGAGGGTCGGGCTCCTGGAAAGCGTGGCCGTGAGCACCCGCGCCTCCAGGCGGCGATGGGAGAGCGTGTGAGTGATCGCCCCTGCGAAGCGCACGCGTTCGAGCGACACGCCCAGGAGCGCGATGAACGCCTCGATCGCGTCGTCGTCGTCCGCCGTCGCGGGGACGGTGGGCGGCTCCCAAAGACCGCCGAAGAGCCCGTCTGGGCGACGTCTGAGGAGCACGTGGTTCCGTCTGACGGTCGCCACGAGCGCCACCCGACATTCGACGAGCGGCTTCATCTTCGCGCGGAGGCGCGGGAGCGAGGCTTCGATCCCTCGTGCCCGTCCCACGCACGAGCTGCGGAGGGGGCAGGCGTCGCAGCGGGGAGCGCGAGGCGTGCACGTCGTCGCGCCGAGCTCCATCAGCGCCTCGTTCCAGTCACCCGCGCGCCTCGCGGGGACGAGCTCGTCGGCGATCTCCCAGACGCGCGCGAGGCCCGGGCCGCGCTGCACGTCGTCCTCCACCGCGAAGAGACGCGCGAGCACACGTGCGACGTTCCCGTCGACGAGTGGGGTGCGCTCGCCGAACGCTATGCTCGCGACGGCGCCCGCCGTGTACCGACCGACGCCACGGATCGCCACGAGGCCAGCGGCCGTCCCCGGGAAGACGCCTCCTCGTGTCCTCGCGATCTGCTGCGCCGCCTCGTGGAGCATTCGCGCGCGACGGTAGTAGCCAAGGCCGCTCCAGAGGCTCATGACCTGATCGCTCGGGGCCTCGGCGAGCGCGTCTACCGTCGGGAACGCCCCGAGGAATCGTTCGTAGTACGGGATGACGGTGTCGACGCGAGTCTGCTGGAGCATGATCTCGCTGAGCCACACCGCGTAGGGGTCCTTCGTGCGACGCCAGGGCAGGTCCCTCCGGACACCCGGCGAGGCGAACCACGCGAGGAGCTTCGACTGGAGCGTCTCTGCGAGCGTCGTCGAGATCGCCGGCTCTGTCGGTCGGGCGTTGGATGCCGGCATGTCAGCGTTGGTCAGTGCGAGACGCTGTACTCGAGCGTGAACGGCCCCGAGCTCGAAGGCTCCTTGCCGTCGACGACGACGTAGTACTTCCCGGCGTCGAGGACGCTGTCGAACTCCACGTCGGGCCCGTCCTCGGGCCTGCATTCGACCTCGCTCGCCGTCACCGCAGCGGTGTCCCCCTCGACGCAAGCCCTGCGAACACTCAGGACTCCGCCCCATCCACCCGTGTGCAGCCGCAGGTGCACGCGCCGACGGGCCACGAGCACGACCTCGTAGACCAGGTCGGGCGCGCCTCCGTTCGTGTCGGCCGCGGCGCACGAGGGGGAGAACTTGTCGACGCCACCGAGGGTCGTCGCGTTCACCGTTTCCCCTTCCCTGAGCCGCGGCACCGCCTTGCACGCGACGTCCTGCGCGTGGGTGTCGCGCGTGTTCCAGTCGAAGGTGAACTTCCCGAAGCTCGCCGGGGAGTCGCCGTCGACCGCCAGGAAATAGGTGCCCGGGCCAAGGAGCTTGTCGACCGCCTTTCCGCAGTCGAGCTCTGACTTCGCCCCCTCGCATCCGCGAAGAAGCACGAGGACGTGCGTCCCCTCCTCGCGCCCGAGGTGAGCGGTGAACCGCGTCCGCGACGGGACGTCGAGGCGATACACGACGTCGGGAGCGCCGGTCCCGCCGCACTGGCCCGACACGTCGTCCCGCGCCGCGAAGGTGTCGCCGGTGACGGTGAGCTCGGACCTCGACAGCGGTATCGCGTCGCGGCAGCGCTCGCCTCGGACGCCGGACCCGATCTCCGGAGAGGTGTCTGCCGTCACCGTGAACTTTCCGTTCGCGTCGCGCTGGGACGAGTCCGCGAAGACCATGTACGTGCCCGGGTCGAGGATGTCGAGGAACGTCGCTTCGTGATCGGCCCCACCGGAGTCTGCGCAGCCGACGGTCGTTGCCGGGTCGTCGCAGCGGGAGCGCACGTGGACGACCGGTGAGAAGTCGTCAGCGTGAACCACCACCCGGACGCGGGACCGCTGGGCCACGGAGAGCGCGTAGATGCTGTCCGGGCCGTGCGCTCCTTCTCCGCAGGTCGCGCTCACGTTGTCGAACGCGCCCTCGGTCGTGCCGTTGCTCGGCGTCGCGTCCGCGAGCATCGGCGCTTTGCTGCAGAGCTCGGCGAGCGGAGGCACGTCGGCGAGCTCGACGTGCATCTTGAAGCTCCCGCCCTTGCCGCTGTAGCCGTCGACGAAGACGTAATAGGTGCCGGCGTCGAGCACTTGCTCGATCCTCGAGTGGCGCTGATCCTTGTCCGTCCCGCCCGGCGGCGGTGCGTCGTCGTTGCAGGCGACCTCCGTCTCCGCGTCGGAGCAGTCACCCTTGCGGATATAGATGACCGAGTCGAAGCGCGGCTCCGTCTCGACGGCGACGAGGACCTTCTCTCGGGACGCAAGCTCCAGCTTGTAGACGAGCTCGGCCGCCGACGTGTTCTGGCATCCTTTCGACTCGTTCAGGTGCTCTCCGTGGACCGTCGTGCCGGAGAACTCGCCCGCCGAGAGCGGAAGAGGAGCGTCGCACGTCCCGACAGTGCGGTTCGGGTCGCCTGGGCGACCTGCGAGCGCCGGATCCGTGGGGGCACCGCCGGACCAGGTCGAGACGAGGACGGGGCCGGAGCCGCGGGCCGCCTTGAGCTTCAGCGAGTATGTCCCTGCCATGTCGTTGCACGCACGGATCGTGGCCTCCGATGTGTGGGCCGTCCCGCGCGCGAGCCGCGTCCCCGCGGCGTCGACGAGCGCCGCGTCCAGGTCGACGATCGAGGCCGCGCCGACGGCCACGATGGTCGTGCATCCGACGGCGAGCTCGAGGTCGATCTTGCCCTCCTGCCCCGTCTCGAGGCGGGTCTCGTGCAGAGCGCCGATCTCGGACATGCCGATCGCGCTGAGCGCGTTATGCACGGTCGCGAACCGCGACTCGAGCTCGCCGCCGCGACCGGCCGCGAGGCACGCCGGCACACCTGCGAGAACCGCCGCCAGGGCGAGGCGGCGGCCACGTAACAGCGCGGGGCGACGGTCGGCGTTCATGAGTGCGTGACTTTACCTAGGCGGGCGTCGCGCGTGGTCAGCGATACGGGTTCTTGGAGAGATCGTCGAGGTCGTCGGACGACGCCCCCCGAGCCCCGTGCCCCGGGCGTGGTGCGGCGTTCGCCGGCGTCGGGCCATGGGCTCGGGCGCTGGACACCTGTGTCGACCCGTCCGCTCGACCAGACGCCGCCGGAAGCGGGTTCGCTGTCTCGAGCGGCGGGAGAGAGTCCACGCGCGCGACCGCAGTCGCCACCGCCGTCGCCGGAGAAGCCAGGACGGGCGCGGCCAGCGCGGCCTGTGCGGCGGGTGTCGGACCGGAAGATCGAGGGATCACGAAGCCGACGCCGACGGCGGCCAGGAGGAGCGACGCGCCGACGATGGACCAGAGCACGCGCGTGCGGAGCTGCCTCGACGGCGACGGCGACTCTGTGAGGCCAGCAGCAACGACCGCTCTTGCATCGGTGGTCGTCGCCTCGGGCAGCTCGAGGACTGCGGACGACACGCTCGAGGTGACGGCGCGGTTCGTCGGCATCGGAGGCGGGACCGACGCTTGGGCGGACGGCGTCGCTGCGACAGTCACGTCCCGCGAGGACGGTCTCCGGAGCGACGGAGGAGCACCCGGCAGCGAGGGCGGGGTCGGCGCCCGCTGCGGTACCACGAGGCGGTCGTTCCGGCTGGGCTCGCTCCTCGATAGCCACCCGCGCACGACCTCGCGCTGCTGTGAGATCTCGGCGCCGACGGTGCCGTCGACGTAGCTCGCGATCTCGCGGGTGGTCGACAGCATGCCTAGCGAACGCCCGACTCGCTCGAGCTCGTCCGCGAAGTCCGCGGCCGTCGCATACCGGGTCTCGGGCTCCCGGTCGAGCGCGCGCATGCAGACGGCCTCGAGCGGGATAGGGATGTCGATGCCTGCCCCCCGCAGCGTCGGCATCGGGGCGAACAGGATGCGATGCAGCGTCTCCGCGTCGTTCGACGCCTTGAACAGCCGCTTGCCCGCGAGAAGCTCCCACAGCACCACTCCCATCGCGAAGACATCCGCGCGTCGATCGACAATGGCGCCCTTCGCTTGTTCCGGCGCCATGTAGGCGAGCTTGCCTTTCAGCTGGCCCGTGCGCGTGCTCGAGAGCCGCGTCGCCGCATGCGCGACGCCGAAGTCGGTGATGCGCGAGACGCCGTCGACCCCGACGAGGATGTTCTGGGGCGACACGTCTCGGTGCACGATGTGCAGCGGCTGGCCTTCGTCGTCCGCGAGGTCGTGCGCCGCATGCAAGCCGAGCAACGTATCGAAGGCGATGCGGACGGCCGCGGCGGGCGGGACTCGCCCCCCAGCCTGCGTCGAGCGTCCGAGCAAGCGGGCCGCCGTGTCCCCCTCGATGTACTCCATGACCAGGTAGTACCCGCGCTCGCTCGTCCCGACCTCGAGGACGGAGACGACGTTCGGATGGTGAATGCGCGCGGCGAGGCGGGCTTCGTCGAGGAACATGTCGACGAACTCCTTCTCGTTCGCGAGGTGCGGATGAAGGCGCTTGATCGCGTACAGCCGCTGGAACCCCGCCACGCCTTCGAGGCGGGCCAGAAAGACGGTCGCCATGCCGCCGCTCGCGATCTCGGCGATCAGCTCGAAGCGATCGAGCCGTTCGCCCGCGTGCGTGGCTTTGAGCGAGGTCAGGACCGGTGCCTTTCAGCGGCGTGAATGGGTACGCCGTTCATTACAGCACATCCTCCGGTGGCCGCACGCGCTCTCCCGATGACGCCAACCACCGGCGAACCCTCGGGTGGGCGCGGAAGCTCAGAAGGCGCCGGACAGCGAGAACGCTCCGCCGCCAGGCAGCGGGACCACGCTCCCCTGAACAGGCGGTGGTCTGTGTTCGCCGCTCTTGCCCGACCACTGGGTGAAGAAGATGCCAGTCGCCGCCGTCCCCGCGGCTACGACGGCGGTCACTCCGATCAGGACGTTCGTACGGAGCTGCGCGCTCAACCCCTCCTTGTACTCCGGGCAGCTCGTGCCCTGCCCCACGCAGTCACGACGGACGGCCGCAGCGCCCGGGTTGTTCTCGGCATCGACTCCCGACCACAGAGTGACGCCGATGAGGACAGCCGTCACGCCGGCACCCGAGTAGAAGTAGAGCGGCGAGAGGGGCTTGTCGGGCGGGACGGTCGGTGGCGGCGGAGGCGGCGGAGGAGGGGGCGGCGGAGGCGCAGCCGGAGGTGCCTCGAACGTGAGCGAGTCGTCTCCGGCGGCCGTCGCGCTGACGATGGATGTCTTGTTGCGATCGCCCGTCCAGCTCACGACGAGCTCGTGGTCACCAGGCTCCAGGTAGAAGACCGTCTCCGGCGCGTCCTCCGGTGAGATCGCCTGCCGGTCGGCCGCGACGCCACAGTCGGGAGTGCAGTGAAGCGTGACGCGATCGAGCTTCTTCTGCGCCTCCTTCATCACCTCCTTGACGATCGCCATCGTCGCGGCGTCCTTGGGGTACTTCACGGTCGCGATCGCGCCGAGCGTCGCCGCGCGGGCGAGCTGCCCCGCCTTCTTGCGCGCGCGGATCGCGCTCCGGAGCGCCGACGCGCTCGCGGCGTCGTGGTACGCGTTCTCGAAGTGCGTCGCTGCGCCGTCGTAGTCCTTCTCGCCGAACGCGCGCCGGCCCGCGTCGTACTCGCTCGCGGCCGACCGGAGCCGCTCCGCGCTCGGGTTCGCATCGTCCGCCTGCGCAGGCTGCGCGGAGAGCGCGCAGGCGAGCGAGAGCAGGACGAAGCAAAGTGGGCGGAGCCTTGCGAAGTCCACGTGGGTCTACGACCTGCCTACCCGGAAGGGTTGGCACGCGGTGAGCGAAGCGGCGCGGCGGAGTGTCATCCCATCTCGAAGAGTAGCCGGTCTGGGTCCTCGAGGTAGCCAATCACGTCGTACGCGAACGCCGCGCCCACATGTCCGTCGACGATTCTGTGGTCGAACGAGAGCGAGAGCAGCATCACCTCTCCGATGCCGATCTGCCCGTCGCGCACGACAGCCCGCTCCTTGATGCGGTGGACGCCCAGGATGCCGACCTCCGGGAAGTTGATGATCGGCGTCGCGAAGAGCCCTCCCTGCGCCCCGAGGGACGTGATCGTGAAAGTCGAGCCGGTCAGGTCTTCCATCTTCGACTTGCCCGCCTTCGCGTCGGTCGCGACGCGCTCGATCTCGCGGGCGACCTCGAGCAGGCTCTTCCTGTCGACGTCCTTGATGACGGGCACCATGAGGCCGGCGTCGGTCGAGGTCGCGATGCCGAGGTTGTAGTATCGGCGATAGACGAGCTCGTTCGTCGCCTCGTCGAGGGCGCTGTTCAGGATCGGATGACGCTGGAGCGAGAGCGCCACCGCCTTCACGATGAACGGCAGGTAGCTGAGCTTGACGCCTCGAGCCTCGGCCGCGTGCTTGAAGCGCGCGCGCAGCTCCTTCAGCTTCGTGACGTCGCACTCTTCCACGAACGTGAAGTGCGCGGCCGTATGGACCGACTGCGCCATCTTCTGCGCGATCTTGCGTCGCATCCCGGCGAACGGGACGCGCTCTTCGCGAGCCGCCTGCGCGGAGGTCGCCGGTGGCGCGATGCGAACGGCGTCGCGCGCAGGCATCGCATGGGCGGACGGCGCCTTCACGGGCTCGTGGGCCGGCGCGGTCTCCTCCCGCTTCGTCTGCGGAGAGGGCGCACCGGCTTCCGTCGCGAACGTCTTTACATCCTCCTTCGTGACCCGCCCTTGCGGCCCGGTCGGAGGCACGCGCTTCAGGTCGACGCCGAGGTCGCGCGCGACCTTGCGCGTGGCAGGCGTCGCAAGCGGCTTCTCTCTGAAATACGCGGTCACTTCGTTCGTCGCCGCGCCCGGTGCAGGCGCCTCGGGTCTTGCGCCGAACCTCGCCGCGCTCCCCATGCCAGGGAGGCTCTCGCGAATGTCGCCGACTGCGGTCGCGGCCGGCCCCTCCTCTTTCGCTGCGGCCTTCGCACCGTTCGTCCCGGCCGCGTGACCGTTGCCGGTGCCGGCATGCGGCGCCGGCGAGCCGGCCTCGGCCACCGCCCCGCCGAGGTCGTACACGACGAGGACCGCGTGGACGGCGACGACCTCGCCGACCTTGCCGCGTGTCTCGACGATCTTCCCCGTGCGTGGAGAAGTGATGGTGACGGTCGCCTTGTCGGTCATCACCTCGACCATCGGCTGATCGTCCTTGATCATGTCGCCCGGCTTCACGAGCCACGCGACGATCTCTCCCTCGGTCACGCCTTCGCCGATGTCGGGCAGCTTGAATTCCCAGCGGGTGCTCATCGGGGCCTCAGAAGCTCGCGGTCTCTACGATCGCGGGAAAGATGCGGTGGGCGAGCGGGAGATACTCCATCTCCAGCGTATACGGGAACGGCGTGTCGAAACCTGTCACACGCCGCGGCGGCGCCTCGAGGTGCAGGAACGCCTTCTCGTTGATGAGGGCGATGAGCTCGGCGCCGAAGCCACACGTCTTCGGGGCCTCGTGGACGACGATGACGCGCCCCGTCTTCTTGACGCTCTCGACGATGGTGTCGATGTCCACCGGCCAGAGGGTCCGAAGGTCGATGATCTCGCAATCGATCCCCTGGGCCGCGGCCTGCTCGCCCGCGGCGATCGCCTCGTACAGCATCGCGCCCCACGCGATGATGGTGACGTGCTTCCCTTCGCGGACGACGGACGCCTTCGACAGGTCGACCGTGTAGTCCCCTTCGGGCACGTCCCCCTTTGCAGCCCGGTACACGCGCTTCGGCTCGAAGAAGAGAACCGGGTCCGGATCGCGGATCGACGCCAGGAGGAGCCCCTTGGCGTCGTACGGGTTCGAGGGGCACACGACCTTGAGCCCGGCGACGTGGATGAAGAGCGATTCGGGCGACTGCGAGTGATAGTGGCCGCCGCGGATGCCGCCGCCGACGGGCGTGCGGATGACGAGCTTCGCCGGATACTCGCCGCCGGAGCGGTAGCGGTACTTGGCCAGCTCGCTGACGATCTGGTCGTAGGCCGGGAAGATGAAGTCCGAGAACTGGATCTCCGGGATCGGGACGAGCCCGTAGAGGGCCATCCCGATGGCCGCGCCGATGATGCCGCCCTCGGAGAGCGGCGTATCGATCACGCGGTCGTCGCCGAACTCGTCGAAGAGCCCTTGCGTCACGCGAAAGACGCCGCCGACCTTCCCGACGTCCTCGCCGAGAACGACGACGCGGTCGTCACGCTTCATCTCGAGGCGCAGGCCGTCGTTGATCGCTTGCACCATATTCATCTGCGGCATGGCTGGTCTCTCTTCGAAAACGTTGTGCTGTTCCGCTTCAACCTGGGTGCGTCTGGCGCGCCCTCAGTGCTGGCCGTGGCCCTTCGCGCGAGGCCCGGCGAGGAGCTCCTTGTGCTGCTCCTCGAGGTGCCACGGCCGCTTCGCGTACACGTCGTCGAACATGGAGTCGAGGGTCGGTGGCGCGGAGTCCTCGGCAGTCTTGATGGCGGCCTTGAGCTCGGCGTCGATCTTCGCTTCGAGCTCGAGCTGCTTCGCGTCGGTCCAGAGGCTCGCGGAGTCGAGGTACCTGCGAAGACGCACGAGCGGGTCCTTCTTGCGCCAGCTCTCGACGACGTCGTCCTTGCGGTACGCCTTGGGGTCATCGCTCGTGGAGTGCCCCGAGATGCGGTAGGTGAGTGCCTCGATGAGCGTCGGCCCCTGCCCGGCCGCGGCGCGATCGATGGCTTCGCGCGTCACCTTGTACACTGCGAAGAGATCGTTCCCGTCGCACTGTATGCTCGGGATCCCGTAGGCGATCCCCTTCTCGGCGAACGTGGCGCTCGCGGTCTGTCGCTCGGCGGGCACGCTGATGGCCCACCCGTTGTTGCGGCAGAAGAAGACGGTGGGGGTCTTGAACACGCCCGCGAAGTTCATCCCGTTGTGGAACTCGTTCGAGCTCGTCGCTCCCTCGCCGAAGTAGACGAGCGTGGCGAGCGGGTCCTTCTTCATCTTCGCGGCCCAGGCGAAGCCGACGGCCTGGGTGATCTGCGTCCCGATCGGGGAGCTGATGGAGCCGAACTTCGCCGCGCGGCACGTGTAGTGGTCGGGCATCTGGCGTCCACGCGCCGGGTCCTTCCCGTCGCCGAACATGTTGTGGACGTACGCCTCGAGCGTCATCCCCCTCCAGAGCGCGGCGCCGAACTCTCGGTAGCAGGGAAACATCCAGTCGCTGTCGCGCAGCGCGGCCGCGGACCCCAGGATCGCCGCCTCCTCGCCGAGCGAGCCGATGTGGAAGCCGATGCGGCCTTGCCGCTGGAGTAGCACCATCCGCTCGTCGAGCAGGCGAACGAGCACCATGTGTCGGTAGAGCGCGAGGACGAGCTCCGGGTCGATCTTCGGGTCGACCGCCGGGTCGAGGGAGCCATCTTCGCGCTGCACGGCGAGTATGCTCGGCTCGCCCGCAGTCGCGGTGGCGTGCGACGCGGAGGGAACTTGCGACCAGGAGGCCGGGGTGATCGAGGTGACCATCGTGAAGCGTGCTCCGTTTGGCTTGGCGAAACTGGGCGAGGCGATTGCTAGCGGCGAGGCGTCAGCTCCGGAAAAACGGCGCCGAGAGCCCGTCGGGGGGATGCGGGCGCCACGTTACTCGAAGTGTCCGGCTGCGGGCTACTGAGCTTCGGCACGCACGGCGAGTGTCTCGGCGCTCACCACGGGCAGTTCGCGAGCGCAAGGATCGCGGTGACGCGCGCCTTGACGAGGTCGAACTGTCGCAGCGCGAGCGTGATCTCGGCCTCGCGGAGGGCTGCCGCAGCCGTCACCAGCTCGAGGCTCGTGCCCTGACCCTCGATGTAGCCGGTCCGCGTCAGACGGTCGTTCTCCGCCGCGAGCGTGCGCGCGTTCCGCGCGACCATCTCGGACGCCTCGGCGACCGTCACCGAGCGGCGCGCTTGCTCGACCTGCACGATGGCCTGGCGCCGTGTCGACTCGAGGGTCATCTTCGCCTCGTCCTCGAGCGCACGGCTCTGCCGAAGTGAGCCGTAACGGACGCCGCCATCCCACAGGGGCACGGTCAGCACTGCGCCGATGTTCCACGAGGTCACCGTCGTACCTGCGGACGCGGGGATCGTCGCGTCGTAGGCGGCGCTGCTCTGGGCGTTGATGGTCGGAAGGAAGAGGTAATAGACATCGTCGACGCGCCGCTTCGCGACGATGACGCGCGTCCGTGCCGCCGCGACGTCCGCGCGATCTTCCACCGAGTCCGTCGCCCTGCAGCTGTCGAGCGCGGCCTTCACCAGCCCATCCAGGTTGAGGTCCTTCGTGACGCCGACTTGCTGCGGGAGACCGAGCGCTAGCCCCAGCGCCTCGCGCGCTTGGCGCAGCGATTCATCCCCGGTGACGAGCGTCGCGCGGGCTGTCTCGACGTCCTGCTGTGCCCTGATCACGTCCAGCCGGGTCGCCGCGCCGAGGTTGTTCTTTCGTCGAGCGAGATCGAGCCGTTCCAGCGCACTCCGCGTTCCGACGCGGTTCAGCTCGGCCACGCGCTCCGCCGTGATGACCGCGATGAGATCGTTCGCGACGCTGAGCGCGATCGTGCGCTTCATATCCTCGTACGAGAGCCGCGCAGCCTCGACGTTGATCTTGGTTGTCTTGTAGTTGTGCCAGGTCTCCAGGGAGAGGATCGGCTGGACGGCCTGAGCGCCGAGAATGACCTGATCACTCGGCGTCACTCCGAGCCCCTGCACCGACTGCTCGAGAGCGTTGGTGAATGCGCCCGCGAGCGTCGCAGACTGCTGCGGGGTGAACCCAGGGAGCGTCGGGATGGTCGCCGTCGTGCTCGGCGTCGTCGAGATGAGGCCCGTCGACCCCGCGAGAAGATGCTGGTACGTCGCCGTCCCGTTGATCGTGAGGAGGTTCGCAGCCAGCGCGGTTCGCACCTGACCTTCGGCGCGGAGGACCTCGTCATACGCGGTTCGCAGGTCCGTCGACCGTCCTCGCAGCAGCTCGAGAGTCTCCTCCCAGGTCGCGATGAGCCGCGGCGCAGGAGGCATGGGCGCGAGCATCGGATCGTCGATCGTGGGAGCAGGCGGCAGCGTCAGAGCCGTGGCATCCGTCGCGGCGTGTTCCAGCTGCTGCGCCGCTGCCGCGCGGGCGAAACATAGGAGCGAGACAGGGAGAAGCAGGAGTCGAAGACGCATCGCGCGGTACCCTAGCAGGATGCCGGAGCGGCCCTGCGAGTAGCCTCTGACGCCCTGACGTCCACGAATGTTCCCTCCGCGGCACGCGTCGTCGACGTCGGGGCTCCGGCCTCGCTTGCGCGTCAGCGCGGGCGCACGACGGCGGCACACGCCTGGCTCGTCGAGAGCTCGATGCGCGCGCGGAGCGCTTTCAGCTGACCTCGAAGCGCATGGACGCTCACCCGGAAGGACGCGGCGACCTCCGCCTGCGTGAGCGGCACGCGATCGACGAAGACGATGGCGTACGCGATCGCCGCCGCGACACTGGCGCGCGTCGCCGCATCGGAAGGGAGCGTGCTCTCTACCGCTGGATCGCGCGCGAGCCCTCTTGCTCTCTCGCGCTGCTTCGCGTCGAGCGGAAGGTTCACGAGCCCCTTCTTGAGGAGCGAGTCGAGATCCACGACGTCGCCGGGCTCCGGAGGCGCAGGCCTGGCCGCATCGACGCGCTTCCATGGCGCGCGAGCCGCGCGCGACGGCGGTCGTCTCGGAGAGAGCTTCGGCTCGGCCTGCGCTCCTGCCGCCAGCCACTCCGCGATCGCGACGTGCTCGCGAAGGCACGAGGTGTCTGCGGCTCGAAGCGCGCGGCGTGAGACCTTGGTCGCCTCGGCGAGCGCCCCCGCACGTCCGAGCGCGTGCGCGAGCGAGACCGCGACATCCGTACGCCCATGCGTCCGGGCATAGGCAGAGCGGAGCCACGAGAGGGCGTCGGCCGGCCGCCCGAGCGCGATGTCGAGGAGGTGGCCCAGGTTATGAGCGTAGGCGGCGTTCTCCGGGGAGAGGTCCAGCGCTCGTCGGTAGGCCGCGACGGCGCAGCGATGATTGCCGAGCAGCGCGTGACACATCGCGAGGATCGCCCAGGCTCCGTCGTCGCGCGGCTGCACCGAGAGCACACGCCTGGCGCAGAGCGCCGCACGCCACGGGTGATGGTCGGCGAGGAGCTCCGCGAGCCTGCGCTGCGCGTAGACGCCTTCGTCGGACCCGACATCCGCGAGACGCGAGAGCCGATGCAGCATCGGGAGCACGGTGCCGGGGTCGAGCGCTCTCTGCAACGCCCACTCGACGTCACGCCTTAGCCGCTTGGTCTCTGGCAGGCTTCGGTCCATCCGCCTTCGGTCTAGCGTCGGGTCCGACCAAGCGCAACGAAAGCGCACGCCAATTCCGCACCGTGCGCTTTTGGCTTGCGCCGCGTGAATCCGTTCACTCGTCCCGGATCGAGATGATGCGTTGCTGAACCAGCTCGAACAGCATTCGCAGAGCGTCGAGCGGCGGCATCCCGCACACGTCGAGGATCATCTCGAGGCTCGAGAAGCCATCGACCAATGACAGGATGAAGCCGGTGCGGTGGTCGATTGAGAGCCAGCGCAGCTGGTCGCGCGCGACGTCGACGACCGGCACGCGATCGAGCGGGCCGATGCGTGCCGTGTACATCTGCTGAAGGACCGCGCGACAGCTGTCCGCGTACTCCCGCGCCTCCACGTGCGTCGGGTTCTCGTCGAGCATCGACTCCGCCATCACGAGCGCACCGGAGTAGTCGCCGAGCGCGAAGCGCTCCTGCATCTCCACGATAGGATCGGTGACGGCGACAGGCTCCGGCGCCGGCGGGACGGTCGACACCGCGAGCGTCACGGCAGCGACGCGAGGAGGCGTGAGGAGCGGGGCGCGCTGGTTCGCGAGCGCGAGGAGCGTATCGCCGCGCGGAGAGCTCGCGGCCGCGGACTGTTCCTGCCGGGAGATGACGAGCGCGGCTTCGAGGGCCTGCATCTCGCGCGGGGTGATCCGCTGCGACGGTGGCGATGACGACGGGGGTACCGGAGTGATGATCGAAGAGAAGGCGGCGAACGCCTCCGACCCTGACGGGGGCGGCTTCGTGGCGGGCGAGAGCGCAGGCGGCACCGGCGTCACGGCAGTCGCGGGGAACGGAGTTGCTTGCGGAGGGGGGACTGGCGTTGCTGCGGCCCCCGGCGGCTGAGACGCGGCGACGAGCGCCTCGACGACCTCCGAGGGCAGGGTCGGCGCGGTGGACGGCAGCGGCGCGAGAGGTCTGGCGATCCGCGGCGCGGCACGATTCGGCAGCGGAGGCGGAGGAGGGAGGCTGATCACGCGGTTCGGGACGACCGCAAAATCCGGCCTCGGCATCATGCTTGGCCGCATCGGCGGGGGCGCGAGCGACAGCGGTCGCGGCGTGGGGGCACCGCTCGGTTCGCCGCTGCGCGCGGACGGCGTCATCGACTCCTTCGCGTACGACGCGAGATCGAACGGCGGAGCGAGCGTCGGCCGCGCGCTCGCCGCGTCGTCATCCTCGTCACCAAGGTCCCACCCGGAATCCAGGTCGAGATCTAAGGTGGCGGTCTTGTCGGGTTCGTCGTTCACGTTTGGAATCACGGTGACACGCCGGGCCGCGAGCGTCACAGTCCGCAAGCGGACACGCGACGCCCCGCGCCGATCTACTGCGTCTTCGCGACGACCCCCTTGAACATGCGGAGGGTGCGCGTGAGGCCGTCGATCTGCTCACGAACAGCGGCGACGTCTTGCTTGCGGATCGCGTCCCGGGTCTTGCCGACGATCGTCTTGGTCTTCTCGATGGCGTCGCGTCCGAAATCGCTCGAAGCGACGATCGTCTCGACCTGCGGGAACAGGCGCTCGATCTCCGCCATGCTCTTCTCGGCCTCCTGCCGCGCCGCCTCGAACTCCTCCGACCCGCGGCGCTCGACCATGTGGTCCTTGGCGCTCTCGATCATCGACTTGATCTCTTCCGCGGTGAGCCCGCTGGTCGCGGTGACCTGGATCGACTGCTCGAGCGAGGTCTCGAGATCCTTCGCCCGCACGCTGACGATTCCGTCGGCGTTGATCTCGAAGGTGACCTCGATCTCGACCTGACCCTTCGGCGCGCGCTTCAGCCCCGTCAGGATGAACTCGCCGAGGAGCTCGTTCTGCTCCGCCTGCTCGTTCTCTCCTTGCATGACGAGGATCTTCACGGCGGTCTGGTTGTCCCGGCTCGTGGTGAAGATCTTCTGGCGGTGCGTCGGCACCGTCGTGTTCTGGGGAATGAGCTCCTCGAAGTAGCTCCCGAACGTCATGATGCCGAGCGCGTGCGGCGTGACGTCGAGGAGGATCATCTCCTGCTTGTCGTCCACCAGAGCCGCGCCCTGGATCGCAGCGCCGAGCGCCACGACCTCGTCCGGGTGCACGCCTTTGCACGGGTCCCGCTCGAAGAACGCCGCGACGGCCGTCTGGATCTTCGGCATACGCGTCATTCCGCCGACGAGCACGACCTCCTCGACCTCGTCCTTCTCGAGCTTCGCGTCGATGAGGGTCTGCCGGCAGATGTCGATCGTCCGCTCGATCAGGTCCTCGCTCAGCTCGTCGAGCTGGTCGCGCGTCAGCGCGCGCTGGAGGTGGAGCGCCTCGTTGCGTCCGTTCGAGATGATGAACGGGAGGTTGACCTCGGTCTCGCGCACCGAGGAGAGCTCGCACTTCGCCTTCTCCGCGGCGTCCTTCAGCCGCTGCAGGGCCATGCGGTCTTGCCGCAGATCGATCTGGTGCTCCGTCTTGAAGCCCTCGACCAGCCAGTCGATGATCCGCGCGTCGACGTCCTCACCCCCGAGGAACGTGTCGCCGGCCGTCGCGATGACCTTGAAGACACCGTGCGCGCCGATCTCGAGGACCGAGATGTCGAACGTGCCGCCGCCGAAGTCGTAGACCGCGACGACCTGTTCGAGGTTGCGACCGAAGCCGTACGAGAGCGCCGCCGCCGTGGGCTCGTTGATGATTCGGATGACGTCGAGGCCTGCGATCTCGCCGGCGTCTTTCGTCGCCTGCCGCTGGTTGTCGTTGAAATACGCCGGGACGGTGACCACGGCCTTGGTGACCGGCTCGCCGAGGTAGTCCTCCGCGATCACCTTCATCTCCTGGAGCACCATCGCGCCGATCTCGGGCACGCTGTACTCCTTGTCGCGGAGCGCGATGCGCACATCGGAGTGCGGCCCCTCGACGATCTTGTAGCTCGACGTCGAGACGGCGTTCTTCACCTGCGGGCTCGTCCACTTGCGGCCAATGAGGCGCTTCGCCGCCGAGACGGTGTACTCGGCGTTCGTGATCGCCTGGCGCTTCGCAATGTGACCGACGAGGCGCTTGCCGGCCTCGGTCACGGCGACCATCGACGGCGTCGTCTTGTAACCGCCGCGGTTGGGGATCACGGTCGGGGTTCCACCCTCCACGATCGCCACGCACGAGTTGGTCGTCCCGAGGTCGATTCCAATTACCTTCTCGACGGTCATCTGGTGGCTCCGAGCTGAGATCTGAGATTAGCGGGGTGATGCGTTAGGGGACGGATACGGTCGCGGGCAGCTTGCCGGGCGACCCCCGACACCATCACAAGTCTTACGAGTGTAGAGCTTACACCGCAATTGCGGCGAATTCTCTGTCTCGTGATTCTCACGTCGGCTTCTGCTGAAGCTTTTTCACGAGCGCCGCGATGGTGGGGTTGTCTGGGAACTGCTTCGCCGCAGCGTCGAGCTCCCGGCGCGCGTTGAGCGCCAGGCCCGCCGCCACGTAGAGGTTCACGAGCGTGCACCGATACTCGCCCACCGTCGGTGCGAGCGAGACCGCCTTCTGGGCAACCTGGAGCGCCTCACGCAGGTCGCCGGCGTTCTTCAGGATCGCGTGCGCGTGGCGCTCCAGCACATGCGGGTCGTTCGGGCGGAACTTCGCGGCACGCCCCCAGGAGCGCAGGGCATCCTCCCACTTTCCGCCCTTCTCCTCGTGCTCGGCCTGTCGGGTGTAGGTCTCGCCGAGCGCCGTCTCCGACTTCGCGATGACCTCCTTGGCGTGCGCGAAGGTCTCATCGCCCTCGCGCAGAAAGCTGAGGGCGACACGGTACGCCGCGGCGGCTGCGGTCAGGTCGTTCCTGGACTCGGCGCTCTCGCCGATCTTGACGTACTTGTCCCCCTGGGCGCGTCGCCCGGCTTCGACGCGATCCTCGTATCGACGCTTGAGCGAGTCGACGGCCTCCGCGGGGTTGGAGCGTGGAGGCGGCGGAAGCACCACGGTCTTGACGTCGATGGGAGGCTTGGTGACCGGACGGTTCCCTTTCAGTCGCGCGGCGAGCGCTTCCCGTCGCAGCTGATCGGCGACGGCCGACCGCTGCGGAGCGGAGGGAGGCGCGGCAGGCGCCGAGAGCGGCGCCATCGCAGCAGGGCGTGGGACACTGTAGGTTCCAGGCTGGCTCTCTGTGGGTGTCGGCGGCAGGCTGGGCGACGTCGTCGGTGGAAAGAGGGATGGCGAGCTCTGCGCGAGGTCGATCGCGGTCTGCTCCGCGGTCTCTACCTCCGCCATCACGTTGCGGAGCATCGCCTCGACATCGCGCGACTTTTCGACGTCTCCCAGATAGAGGTCGTACTCCGCGCGCTGACCCTTGTCGGCGAGCGTCTCGTAGGCCACCGACACCTTCGCAAAGATGACTTCCATCTTGGACTTGAAGGTGCCGATATTCTTCCGGAAGTACCGGTCGGGGTGATACAGCGCCGCCAGCTCGAAGTAGGCGCGCTTGACGGCCTTCTTGTCGGCCTCGCGTGTGAGCCCGAGCAGGGCGTAGTGGTCGAGCGATGCGGCCACGGAATGGAGACCGAGGACGCGACGTCGAAGGTCGGGAGTCAGCTCGATGTCCTCGTGAAGCTCGGGCGAATCGTCGGGGATCCCGGCGACGGCTGCATCGAGCAGAGCGTTGGCGACGGCAGGCGCCGGCTCGAGCTTGGGCGCGCTTTCGGGACTCGGGGCGCCATTGGTCGCGCCGCTTCCCAGCTGCGGTGCGCTCGCCGGGCTCTGCGGCGCGCCCAGGGCCGGGCGTGAAGCAGCCACCGGCGGTGGCGCGCCGAAGGCAATCACCTTGAGCGCCAGCAGGTTGTCGATGGAAACGCGAATCTGACTCTCGGGCAGCCCGGTCAGGCTCGCGAGCTCCTTCTCGGTCGCCCGCCCGTCGATCCGCGACAGTACGAAGCCGTCCGCGGCGCTCATGCGCAGCGAACGGATGGCGCTCGCCTCCATTATCAGTCTTGGAATCCGCCCGAAGTCCGCCAACCGCTCTCCTCGTCGCGCCGCCTCGCGCGCGCCCAGAGTCTAACGAGTCTCCTGCGGGGAAGGTGCTGAATTGTCTTCCGACCACCGAAATGGACCTCGTGAGTCTCCTTCGACATCGCTCCTCGCAGGCCCGGGCGCCGCGGCGACCGCTTCGCTGCCGGAAGCGTCGGTCCACCGCGGATGCATCCAGACCCACCCCTGAGGAAACGCGAGGATGCGCCGCGAGAGCTCGTCATTGATCCGTCGCGTGAGGGCCTGCTCGCCCGCGTCGCCGCGCCCCAGGTCCCCGGACGGGATGCGCGTCATTCGCAGCTGGAGCTCGCCCGACTCGCCGGGCACGGCGGTCCCGACGACGACCGGGGCACCGGTGCGGAGCGCGATCCTCGCAGGCCCGATCGCGGTCTCGGCGGGGATGCCGAGGAAGGGCACCGGAATCGACGGGACCCGCGACCGAAGGTCCATCGGCACACCGAGCAGGACGCCGCGCCGGAGCGCGCGAACGATCTGCAGGGGCGCCGCCGCGCTCCCTCTATAGATGGTCTGCACCCCGGCGGACCCGCGCAGTCGGTCATAGAGCCGGACGAACCGGGGGTCGTAGCTCTCCCTGGCCAGGGTCGTCAGGGGGAAGCCGTGGTGCACCAGCGATCCCGCCACCGTCTCCCAGGGACCGAGGTGTGCCGACGCGAAGACGACTCCCCGCCCCTCGCCGACCGCTTCTTCCAGGATCGCGCGCGAGCCCTCTTCGAAGCGAATCGGGACGAGCTCCGCCGGCCGGTGCAGCCGGGCGACAGCCTCGCCCAGGTAGGTTCCGAGCTCGGCGTAGACGCGGAGGCCCAGGGCGTCACGGCCTGCGCGGTCGAGGTCCGGATAGACCTGCGCGAGGTTTCGAAGGGTGAGGTCGCGAGCGAGGCCGAGACGGTAGAGGGCGCGACCAAGCCCCCGACCGAGCCGCGGAAGCTGGCGCGACGAGACGAGAGAGAGGGCGCCGAGCAGCGCGGACGCCGCGAAGTAGAGGAGGTGGTTCTTCGTCGCCTGCCCGATGCCCCAGCGGCCGCCTTGCCGTCGATCGGAGCTGAGCGCTGGTTTCAAGGCTCCCACGTGCACCCCCCACCCTCCCCACGAAGGGCGACGGACGCCAAAGCCTTGGCACGGCGCGCGCCGCGGACCGACGCGGCGTCGGCGCGAGGGACCGCTTCCCGCGGGAAGAACCTCCCACGGGACGTCGATCCCGCGAGACCCCGCGGGACGAACCTCCCACGGGAAGTCGAGCTGCCGACAGACGCCCGAGGCCTGAAGGGGGCGGCGCTCGACGTGATCTGCGCCCGTCGGACGAGCGGACGGCGGGAAGCCGGAGTGCCGAGAGACGCTCGAGGCACGGAGACCGCGGCGCTCGGCGTGATCTGCGCCCGCGGGACGAACCTCCCGCGGGACCTCGGAGCACCGAGCGCGGCTCTCGGCGTGGCGTGCGCCCGTGACACGAACCTCCCGCGGGCGCAGATCACGGCGA